>Ga0172372_10006457_pt1 | contig 15993 bp, 28 predicted proteins | sample LakKiv5m_2_FD_114544 | JGI IMG/M metagenome (GOLD analysis project Ga0172372, IMG submission 114544) | Freshwater microbial communities from Kabuno Bay, South-Kivu, Congo - kab_092012_9.5m | ecosystem: Environmental > Aquatic > Freshwater > Lake | place: Democratic Republic of the Congo...
GAGGAAGAAGAAGTGGACGTTGCCGAGGGTGACGTCGTAGTAGCGGGGGACGCCGAAGAAGGACTGGAGGGGTTGAGACCCAGGAGGTCCGTCCCAGTCGGGGTGGCCGATCGCGGGAAGGAAGTCGCGGGAGGAGAGCCAGCGTCCGAAGAACTCACCCACGTGGGTGTCGTAGGTGGAGGTGTCACGGGGGAAGGGATACACGTTGTCTCCCACCGTGGCGACGTGGGCCACACCGTTGAGCGCCATGTCGCGGGCCGACCACCGCTCCACGCCGCTGCGGTTGCCGAAGTCACCGATGATGCCGATCCGTGCGGCGGGGAAGGGTGAGAGGGGAGGGACCCGGGAGGTCGGGATGGGGAGGCAACATCCGGAGGCGACGAGGGCGGAGAGGAATATCGCAAATAATCTCATGACTCCAACTAGGGGAGTCGCCGCGGCGGCAGAGGCCCATCACACACATGTAACGGAGAGTTACCGCCACCGTCATAGAGAGAGATTCAGCGTGACTTGCAGAGACCGTCGATGCACGCCGTACCCTTGAGGCAGGCGGCCGTGGAGGGAGAGCAGTAGGCGTTCGCCGTGCGACAGGGAGCGACCGCGTATGAAACCTGCGCGGATGCGACCGCAGAGCACGGATTATAGTAGTTGACTCCGTCGGCTCCACAGACGATCTGCTTCGGGAGACCCCTGCAGGAGTCGACCACCTTGAGGGGAGAAGGCTCGGGCTTGCTCTCGCATCCCACCTTGTCGACGCAGACGTCGAGGGTCTCGGGATTGGAGTCGTCGCAGCTCCTCGTCCTCGTGCTGCAGAGACCTGCGGGAAGCTGACAGAAGGCGACGACGCAGGTGGAGGGAGTCGGGCACTGGGAGTCGACGGAGCAGGGAGATCGAAGGACCTCGGCGACCGAACCTGGGCCCGCAGGAGGGGCGGCGGCCGCATCGGAAGGGGCAGGCGCAGGCACAGGAGGGGACGAGTCGCCTCGCCGAGGTGCACATCGACCTGCGACGCACTGGTGGGTGTCCGGACAGGCGACCCCACAGGCGCCGCAATTGGCGTTGTCGATCCCGAGGGCGGAGCACCATCCGCTGCAGTCGGTGAGCCCGGATGGACACGCACCTTCGGGACGGGGCCGTCGAGGACCTGGGTCGCAGGCGGAGGAGAGGACGAGGAGAGGGAGGAGAAAGAGGAGAGAGGTCGAGATCTTCATGACGTCATCGTACCTCACAGCCTCTCTCACGTATATTCAGTTTAATCAACCAACCATGCTTGAAGAGTATTCGGAGAAGTCGTCATCGAATAGAGAGTAGTCGACGAGGATTTCTTCTCCCGGCAAGATGTCCCTGAGAGCGACCATGTCATCACCCATAGGTCCTGAATTTGGATTTGTGTTGTGGTTCTGGAAGACAGAGTTGTCACAAGACGTGTAGAGGTAATCTCCCTCTCGCCAGAAGTACTTCTCAACGTGCTTCTTCTGGGCGGGGAGAAGATCGCCCAGTTTTGACACGTGGACCTTCACATCAAAGCCCTCAACGAAACGCCAGATGATAGTCCCAGCCTTCACGTTTTCTTTCGCGAAGAGACCCAGGCCATCACAAACACCGCTCTGTCTGACTTCAGTCTCGATTCTCATCATTTGCCGGGAGTCTCCCGAGGTGAAGAAGCAGGCACGTCAGCGACAGATGCATCCATTCCTGCGTCTCCGGGAGGCGACGGCCACAGGAACCACGGACGAGAGTCGTGCTGCAGCAAGTCGCAGCGGAGGAGAGGAGCTGAGAGCTTCATGCCGTCACGGTGCGTCGAGGCCCCAAATCACCGGGAAAGACGCGTCTGGTATAGGCGAGCATCGACCTGCGAAGCACAGGTGGTTCTCAGGACAGACCACCCCGCAGGCGCCGCAGTTCGTCTCGTCAAGTTCGAGCGCGACGCACTCCCCGCCGCAGCGACGTCGAGCCGGATTCTCGCACGGGGCGCCACACGTCCCAGAGGAGCACTCGGAACCGCGACAGTCGACGCCGCAGGCTCCGCAGTTCTGAGAAGAAGATCCGAGGTCGACGCAGACTTCTCCGCACCTGGTGAATCCGGGCCGACAGTCGGGAGTTCGTCGAAGACTCGGGTCACAAGCGGCGATGAGGACGAGGAGGGAGAGGAGAGGGATTGAGCGCTTCATGACGTCATCGTACCTCACAGCTTCCCCCTCGTATATTCCACTTAATTCGACCACCGGTCATCAGGGCTCGAATAAACGACAAAGCCTCCCGGGCGGAGACGAAATCTGGAAACGCCGAGGGGAGAGGAGCGGGCAGGGAGAAGGGCGCAGAGGGGGAGAGCGAGAGACTCAGAGCGTCGTAGGAGAGCCCATCCACTCACCTCCCCAGTCACGCCGCAGTCACCCCCACCCATTTGTCCCCCAGCGAACCGCGGCGCGTGGCCACGTGTACACGGTCCCCCATCCACGGCAGCTGCTTCCGACGACGACCCAGGAGAATCCCAGCTCGTGGCATGAAGTGACAAGGAGTGCCCAAGAGTGTCATCTGGGGGAGGAGCCGGCTGGGAGAGGGAGGGACGCGGAGGATCGGGACGTGCTCGGGCGCACTGGGTTACTCTCGGTGGCTCTCGGTTACTCTCGGTTACACGCCTTAGCACAATGAAACATTTTCATTTTTGATTTTGCCCGCGTGCAATGTCGCCGCCCACCGTGGTATAACAAAGCCATGGCAATTCCCACTCCCCCGAGGCGCGTCACCTACTCCCACCCGAGCATGCCACGGCTGCCCCCGATGTCCGGGGTGATCGAGTGGGACGACTGGGAGGGACAGGGCATGTTCTACCCGGACCCGCAGCACGCCCCCTCCCTCCTCTCCCTCTACGGCTACGAGCCCGAGGCAGGCCTGTACCTCGACGGCGCCACCGTCACTCCCCTCTGAGACTCCCGCGCCCTCCCCGGCGCTAAAAGCAGTCGAAATTGAGAGAGGCCTCGCCGTCGCTGGCAGAGGCCTCTTTCTCTTTCTCGTCTCCCGCGAGTCCGTCTCGTCGGGCGCTAAATGCAGTCGAGTCACCCCCGAGAGCCCACCGCTCCCACCGGGATGACCGCGTCCGTCGTCACCCAACCCCACTTCTCGGGGGTGACGACGTACTGAAACGTGTGCCACAGGTGCGCCCTCGTCCCCGGGAGCATGTATCCCACCTCGTCGGGGAGGAGCTCGTGGAGGATCGTGTCGAGGTCGGAGTCGTACATCTGCGCGAGGAGGTACCCCGGCTTCAGCACGACGCCCGTCGCCTCGAGCTTCACTTCCCCGCCCCGCGCCTCTTCTTCGGCGCCTTCTTCGCCACCGCCGCGGCGCGGGCCGCCTTCTTCACGGCCTTCTCCTCCGCGATCACCTCCTTCGGGCGGTTCTTCGCGCCCTTGGGACGGCCGCGGCCGCGCTTCTCGCCCGCCGGCTTCTCGACGGGAGCCTCCACCGGGTTCTTGCGGGGACGGCCACGCTTCTTTTTGGTGGAGATGTCCACCTGCCCGACCGCGAGCTTGAAGACCGTGCCGTGGCGGAGGCCTTCCTTCCAGTTCATGATGGCGTTCTGCTCCAGCATCTCGTCGAAGAGGTGGAGACGGCCGGTGAACTCGTCGTGGCGGACGACGCGGTACGTCTTCGTGTCGAGGTAGGGCCGGCCTGCCAGGAACGAGGAGTAGCGTTCGACGACGATCTTGTCGCCCTCGCGGAACTGGGCGGCGCCACCGACCACCGCGTCGGGGAGGCGAGAGATGTCGGGCTTGTTCGATGCCTTCGGACCGATCGCCTCCAGGGCGTCGGGCGAGACGTAGTCGGACGGGGACTCGATGTCGATCGCGGGGGTCGTGGTCATGTTCATCATCCTATCAGGGGAGGGGGAGACTTTGCACGGGAAACCGTCTCAGACGATCTGCCCCTTCTCGTAGAGGCCGTCGCGTCGGATCCCGAGGATGTAGGACCGGCCGCTGCAGCCGAAGCGGTTCTTCGTGACCTCGAAGATGCGCTCCCCGTAGGTCTCGCTCTTCTTGCTCTGGTCGATGTAGATGTGGCCGTGGACGTCGATGGCGTGCTTGATGCCGTTCTTGCCCTGGAACTCGCCGTCCTTGTTGACCTGGCCGATGAAGATCACGACGCCGTAGGTGGACTTGGCCCAGTCCGTGAGCATCTCGGCGCAGCGGAGGGGAGTCATGGAGTTGGTGCCGTCCTTCCACTTGCCGTCGTCCAGCGTCTGGAGGGAGTCCTGCAGGATGAAGACCTGCTTGCCCGGGTTGGCCTTGCGGAGGGAGTCCGCGTGGGCGAGCAGCTCGGTGACCATCGTGTCCTGGCCGACGTAGAAGCCCTCGCGGAGGCCGAGGCGTTCCACCACCATCTTCACCTGGTAGAGGGACTCCTCGCCCGTGTTGTAGAGGCAGACGTGGCCGGCCTTCGTGATGGAGTTGGCCAGCTGGAGGAGCATCGTCGTCTTGCCCGCGCCGGGAGTGCCGGTGAGCATCATGACCGACGAGGGCACGAAGCCCTCGCCGCCGAGAGCGTCGTCGAACCACGTGATGTTGACCTTCTTGCGGTCGCGCAGCTGCTTCGGGACCTCGAGGTCGAGGATCGAGGTGCCGCGCTTGAGGCCTTTGATGCCAACGTTCAACGTCATCTTCGACATGCTTGTGAGTCCTTTCGAGGGTTGGTGCCACCTTGGGTGCGGCGTCGTGGCGTGCCGCTATGGGTATGGTCCTAGTCTATACCGCCCGCCTCCAACTTTGCACGGAATGCGATTGAAAGTGACGTTCAACAAGCTTTCAACCCGGTTGTAATTACACTGCCGTTGTAACCAACGACGTTGACTTATACGCGACCCGGCCTTATTGCCCCACCTTGGGCCCGAGAAAAGCTGCCAGAATGTCACCCAGATAACCCTGCAGACGCGTCCACCCGGTCCCCACGCGCCGCGCGCGCCGTAAATGCCCAGTTGAAAGTCACTTTCAACAGCAATCCAGTGCAAAGTGGCCGCGTCCTGGGGTATACTGGGTCCATGATCAACGGCAAGGTTTACGCGGTAGTCGCCGGTGTGGCTTACGAGGGCTATTCCATCAAGGGGATCTTCTCCTCCCTCGACGTGGCCGCCCGCGCGGCTGAGAAGCTCGCGGTCGAGGACGACCTGGGACGCATCGACGCGTCGGTCCCTGAGTGGGGCAACGGCTGCGAATACGTGGCCGTCGAGGAATACGTCATCGACGCTGCCCTCTGAATCATCGGCGAAAATACTTCGCCATCCAGTGTAAAGTGGCCCCTCGACGGGGTAAGATAACAGTAGATCAACGAGCTACCCCCGAGGAGCTCACAACGAGGAATGACCATGACCGAAGTGAAGATGTCCGCAATCGAACGTGCTCTCGCCGCTGCCAAGGCCCGCAAGGCCGCGAAGGAGGCCGCCGGCCTCATCGAGGAAGCTCCTGCTCCCAAGGCCGAGAAGAAGCCCAAGGCCGAGAAGCCTGCAAAGTCCCCCAAGGCCGCCAAGGAGCCGAAGGCCAAGGCGGTCGACCCCGCGAAGGAGGCCGCCAAGGCCGAACGCACGGCGGCCCGCGAGGCGAAGCGCGCGGAGCGCGAGGCTGCCAAGGCGGCGGAGGCCGACACCAAGGCCGCCGCCAAGGCCCAACGTGCGGCGGAGCGTGCCGCGAAGAAGGCCGAGAAGGAGGCCTCCAAGGCGGACAAGAAGCCGGCCCACATGAAGAAGGTGGATCGCGCCCGCGCGAAGCTCAACAAGCTCTCCTCCGAGGCGGAGCAGATCTTCAGCGAGGTGGTCTCCAACTTCGGCGTCGGTGCGATCGAGGACATCGCGGAGCACCTCATGGTCCACGCTCGGGCCTACAAGACGCAGCGTGCCCTCACCCAGAAGCAGCTGCCCCTCGGCGCCACGGTCAAGATCACCGGCGGCGACCGTCGCTACCTCGGCATGACGGGCAAGGTGGTCCACTCGCAGAAGCTCCGCGCGAAGGTCGAGGTCCCCGGCGTGGCGAAGCCCGTCTACCTCTACACCGGCGAGGCCGTGGAAGTGGTCGAGGATCAGCTCGCGGTGGCGGTCTGATCAGAACAGGGGCGCGACGAGCGCCCCGCCACACGTCCCCGTAGCTCAGCCGGATAGAGCAACGGCCTTCTAAGCCGCAGGTCGCACGTTCGAATCGTGCCGGGGACGCAAAGGACGTGTAAAGCGTCGCCGTTCGACTGAAGTCGCGACCTTCCACCTCGAGAAGTCCCGAACTGCCACATCGAACGGAAGTGCATCGAAGCTCTTGGAAAGTCGCTGCGAACTATAGCAGCACGATCCTTGGAGAGCCCCAGCGTATTGGGAGGTGCGGGTTCGAATCCCGCCGATGCACCTCCTCCTCCCATCCCGGGCGGAGAGAACCAAGAAGAGAAACCGCATGACCGACACCAACTTCCACTACTACACCGCATACGTCGTCCGCTCCTGGAACGGCAAGTTCCTCAACCAGCGCACCTACACGGGCCGCACGAAGAACATGTGGGGGACGATCGGCGACTCGCAGATCTTCTCCTCGCCCTTCGCCGCGTCGAGCTGCGCCTCCTCGATCAACCGCCGACCGAAGGACCGAGCCAACGCGGATCCCCAGAACGCCCACGTGGTCCCGATCCTCCTGAAGCGCCGCAACCCACGCCGCCGCGCCGGCTGACCACTCCTCCCCTCCGGGGGAGCCAAGCTCGGGTGGCGGAATCGGCAGACGCCGGGGACTTAAAATCCCTTGCCCACGCGGCGTGCGGGTTCGAGTCCCGCCCCGAGCACGGAGGAACACCTCATGGGATCATACATCAACACCACGGGCAAGCTCCTCGTCGGAGGAGTGGCCGCCTCGGCCCTCACGGAGGCGGCCACGGGGAAGGACACGGGCCTCGCTCGAGGCTGCCTCACCGGCCTGCTCCTCTGGCTCGCGTGGGTGTGTCTGGTCCTCGGAACGATCTACTGGCTCGCCTTCGGGTGAGCCGCCACGTCCTCGTAGCTCAGACGGATAGAGCAACGGTTTCCTAAACCGTAGGCCACACGTTCGAATCGTGTCGGGGACGCAACAAGGGACACAACCGTCCCGGGACACAGAAAGAGAGAACCATGACATTCAGCCCACTCGAGATCTTCGGCCTCGTCTCGTGCATGTACCTCATCACCACGTCGGTGCAACAGATCTTCTACAAGTTCGGCTACGCCGCAGGCAAGGAGGCCGCGCTGAGGGACGCGCGCGCGGAGAAGACGCAGCCCTAGCGGAGGGCCCCGGTCGTGGGGGGTTCCCGGCAGCCTAGGAGGGCCCCCCTAAAAGGGCCCCAAAAAGGGCCCGGGGCCCCCCGGGGCTCGGCAAACTGTGTAGAGGTATTACCGGAACCCCCGGCTAAGGCCCCTCACAAAAATTTCCGGGAAACCCCGTCCCACCGAAAAAGTCTCCCCACGACTCGCAGCAAAACAAAACAAGCGTCGCATACAAACCAAAAAGTGGCACCCGAGCACATCCCGATCCAGCGTCTTCCCGAAAATTTCCGGAAGAAAAAATTGACCCCTGAATCGTGATCCACGAGTTCCGCAGACCCATCCCCGTCGTCGTCGAGGGAGGCCCGCCTGCGGCGGGACCGGCTGTGCCGACCGAGGAGGCGGTGAAACCGCCCCGCCGGCGGCGATTTTGTCGCCGCGTTTTTCGAACTCCCGCATACTTACCGAATATTCCCGGAGAAACCCCATGAAACTCACATCGATCCAGTTGCGGCGAATAATCGCAGAAGAGGTGGAGACCCTGCGAGAGGCGGCGGCCCCTCCCGTCGACGTGACGGGCATGTCGATTCCCCAGCTCAACGCCCTCATCGCCGCGGCGACGGCGGAGAAGGAGTCGCGACTCTCGGCGGGACGCAAGTCCCGCCTCGAGGACGCCCTCGTCCCCGTAGACGAGCCGGGAGCTCCCCTGAAGGCCTCCGACGCGAAGCGCTTCGTCGCCTTCTTCGCCCGTCGCTCCGCCCCGGGCAGCAAGAACCCGACGACCGGAGCCTACGCGAAGACCCGCAGCGGCCTCCTCTACAAGTACGACGCCTACGACAGAGTCTGGAAGAAAGTCTCGGGCTGAGGGATACTTACGACCACGACCATGAAACTCACATCGATCCAGTTACGCAAGATAATCGCAGAGGAGGTGGAGGCCGTGACCCAGGCCCCACGCAAGAAGTCGACGATGTCCGACGAGACCTTCGCGGAGTTCGAGGCGGGTTACTCCAAGCGCGTCGTCGACCGCCGCTGGACCTCCCTCTCCACCGTGTACCCGAAGCTGACGGCGAAGGTGGGCCGAGAGGCCTTCGACCGGGAGATGGCGTCCCGCAACCGCGGTGCCCTGGGCGGCGGAGGCCACTACGGCGGGCCCGAGGCGGAGTTCGAGACCCTCCTCGACCTCCTCGAGGCCCTGTGACATGAGGATCACGGTGGGTCGCCTCCGGCGCCTCGTCCGTGAGGCGACCTCTCCCTCGGGCCTCCTCCCGGGCCTCAAGGCCGCCGCCGGGCGGTTGTTCGCGGCCCTGGAGCTGGATCCCTCGGCCGAGCGCGCGCTGCCTCGCGGAGCCGCCGTCGTCGCCGCGGCCCTGGAGGCCCCCGGAGTGGCGCGACCCGACGCCGCGGTCCTCGACTATCTCGACGACACGAGCATCTTCGACGGCGGCCCCGACGGGGCGCCCGTGACCCTCAGGTGGCTCGTCGGCGAACTGATGTGGGCCGCCACGATGACCGCCCGCGAGACAGGAGGATCCCCGGCGGAGGGACTCGCCGCCGCGGAGGCCTGGCTGCTGTCCGCCGCGGAGGTCGCCGCGGGCGAGGACGCGCCCTCCGACCCCTCGGAGCCCTTCGGCCGCTACGCCTTCCCCCGCCAGCGCGTGAAGGGCCGCATGCCGCCCATCGAGCGGGACACCGCCGCGGAGAAGGCCGCCTTCGCGGCCCTGCAGTCCCACTTCGCGAACAACGAGCCCCTGCCGCGCGGGGTCGTCGCGACCTTCCGCGAGATCATCGCCGCCGGGAAGTACACCGACGTGATCCGACAGCCGTCCGCGGCGTCGACGGTGCGCCGCGGCAGCGGCGCCTCGCCGCAGTGGCTCCGCCGCGTCCTCGGCCTGTCCCCCTCCGATCCGCTGCCGCCGCGGGGCACCGCGGAGGTCTCCTACACCTACACCTCCAGCGTCGGGGAGGCGACCAGTTGGTCCACCTCGAAGCGCGTCGCCACCAGCTTCATGGACGAGGCCGCGGCCAACGCCGAGTCCAGGGGGACGCCCCACTTCGCCGTCATCATGACGGCGTCCGTCGCCGCCAACCCCGGGGTCTTCATGGCGGGTCGGAGCGGCCTCTACAACCTGAACGTCGGCGCCGACTTCGAGGCGGAGGAGGAGTGCCTCGCCCTGGGTCCCGTCGCGATCAAGTCGGTCTCCTGGGTCGGCAACACCGCCGCCGGAGGCGGCAAGCAGAAGCGGTGAAAAAACGGCCCCTCCGGGGCCGTTTTTCTCTTCCTGCCGTATAATTACACTCCATGAAGATCACCATCGGACAACTGAGACAGATGGTCGCCGAGGCGGCCAAGGCGGCCCCACCGAACATCACCGTGCCCGAGGCGAAGGCGCAGATCAGAGCGGCGGTCGACGACCTCTTCGCGGCCACGGGCCGCAAGGGCGACGCCGCCCAGGGCTCCGTCCGCCACGTCATCCTGATGCGGGGCAAGCCGATCCGCCGCATCTCCTGGTCGGGCATCCGCTACCTCCTCGAGCCCGACGGCGACGATCCCTACTCCCTCACACCCAAGGCCCTCTCCAAGGCCTTCATCGACGCCGTCGAGGACGACGCCTCGGGCCAAGGACCCGCCTACAAGCTCGAGGCGTACGCCGAGACCCTCGCGTGGCTCCGCGGGCGCATCGCGATGATGAAGGACTACATGACGTCCCTCCGCAAGATGAAGGGCGGCGCGGATCCCGACGACCCCGACGCCATCCTCGGTCGCTTCGCCTTCGCCAACGACCGAGTGGGAAAATCCAAGGTCCCGGCGGAGCCCGACGAGGCGGTGGAGCGCGACCTGTACCTCGCCTTCGTCGACCACTTCGACTCCAACGAGCCGCTGTCCAAGTGGTCCGCGGACAAGCTGCGGTCCCTCCTCAAGTCGGGCCTCTATCCCGACGTCATCAAGGAGCCGGAGGACGAGACGGTCTTCAGGGGCACCAACGCCGGTCCCAACTGGATCCGCAGGATCCTCCGCTTGAAGCCCGGCGCGACCGTGCCTCCGGAGGGCGAGGCGGACGTGTCCTTCACCTACTCCAACCCGAAGGTGAAAAATCGCGCCGGCGACCCGGGCTCGTCCGTGATGAGCTGGGCCACCAAGGAGGCCGCCGCGATGGAGTTCTTCAAGAGCAGCGCATCCGACGTGGAGGAGTTGGACAAGGAGATGTACACCCTCCTCCTCACAGCCCGCGTGGACGACAATCCCGACACGTTCGTGTCCGGACCCGGCGGCCTCTACAACCTCAGAACCGTGGCCAAATACAAGCACGAGTCGGAGGCCCTCGCCCTGGGACCCGTCAAGGTGACCCACGTGCGCTGGAAGGCCAACAGGTTCGCTCGCGGCCCCTCCGCCGAGGAGGATGAGACTCCTCCTCCGAAGAAGAAGGGCAAGAAGAAGCCATGAGTATCAGGATCACCGTGGGAGAGTTGAGGAGGATGATCTCCGAGGCGGCGGCGCCCGCCGCCGCTCGGGCCCAACTGAAGGGAGCAGTGGACGACCTCTTCTCCGCGGCCGACGGTGGTGGCGCACTCGTCTCAAAGGCCCTGGAGGCGTGGCACGAGAAGTCTAAAAAGTCTGGTGCGAGACTTACTGTCGTGCAGGATTGGATTTTCTCAGAGCGCGAGCTCGTCTACGGACCCCGCAAGGCGCACCTCACGGCCGACAAAATGCTGAGCTATATCTTCGACATTCTGCGCATCGTGGCCTCACCCTCCGACGCAGCCCTCACGGCGGCGGAATGGATCCGCGGCGAGCTCGTCCCGGAGCTCGCCGAGCTCAAGAAGAAGGCGGCGCAAGGCGGCGAGGATCCGTCCTCGCCGCTTGGGAGGTTCGCCTTTCCCGACGCTCGGACCCCGGGCGCCAAGGTCCCCTGGGAGCCCGACACCCCCGAGGAGACGGAGCTCCTCAATCGGATCGACTCCTACTTCTCCCTCAACCACAACATACCTCCCGAGGACGCGGTGAAGCTCCTCGACATGTATCAGCAGGGCCTCTACTCGGACGTCCTGAGGCCCCCCACCGTGGAGTTCGTGTATCGAGGAATGGGCGCAGGACCGAAGTGGCTGCGGAAGCTGCTCAAGCTCCGCGCGGGGGACCCGATACCTCCCAACGGAACCGCCGACGTGTCGGCGACCTACAGGGCCTCGCGCGGGGCCGCGACTAGCTGGACGGAGGACCGACAGATGGCCGTCGAATTCGCGAAGAACGCATTCGCAGACAGGTATGACACGGGTGCGGAGTACACGCTCGTCCTCGTCGCGAGGGTATCCGACAACCCCAAGGTGTTCCTCTCCGGTCCTGATGGTCTCTACAAGCTGAAGGTGCCGAGCGGCTACAAGAAGGAGCGGGAGGCGCTGGCGCTGGACGCTGTGAAGATCCACAGCATCGAGTGGCGCAGCGTCGCGGCGGCGGAGGCGGAGTACTCCGCGAAGAAGGCGGAGTACGCCGCGAAGAAGGCGGCAGAGAAGGACGCGAAGAAGAAGGGCAAGAAGGCCTGAGGCGAGTGTAAACTGCTCCCACGACGGTGTACCTTGGAGACATGAACGACTCAACGATCGACTTCATCCTGTACAACCTGCTGACCATCCTCCCGGTCACTTCGTGGGCCGCGTGGCTCTTCGGGGCTGCGCAGCAACGCGCCGCCGAGGACCGCTTCGCCCGCTTCCTCGCCGACAATCCTGGGTGGGACCCCCGGGCGCCGCGCGGCCGAACCTGAACCGCCCGTATAGAAGGTTTCGGTGTAGAGAGAAGCATGTGCTGGTCAGGTGAAGCAAGTTTGGTGATGACGGCGGTGGGGCTTACTGGTGCCTTGTGGGCCAAAAAGCAAAAACTCCCACCTGGTATTTGGGTGAGTCTACTCTGGTTTACGGCCATGGAGTTCATCCAAGCGATGACCTATCGGGTCATCAATCAATGTGGTGACCCGCTCAACACCACATTGACGTACTTCGGGTACATGCACATCGCCCTACAGGGGTACTTTGTGCAGTGGATCGCCCTAACCTTCTCGACCCAAGCGGTCCGTCAGAAGTGGTTTTGGCCCGCCATGGTTAGCTGTACTGTCACGGCTCTTTGGTATACCGCGATGGCCTTCTACCGACCCATCATGGATGTCCTGTGTAGGGACTCCTGGTTCTGTGCCGATGAAACCTGCTCGGTTCACGGGAACTGGCATATTGCCTGGAAACTGAGGCTGTCCAACCTTGAGGAGATTGGAGCCCCTATGTACTGGGTAAACGCTTTTGTGTTCCCCCTCTTTTACCGTTCTTGGCGTTGGCCCCTCTTTCACCTCATCGTGGGACCCGTGGCGGCCCGCATCACGACGGACAATCGCTTTGAGATTGCTGCGGTGTGGTGCCTATTTAGTATTGGGTTCCTGACGGCCATGAAGATTCGCCCCGTTTGGAACTGGCTCATGACCGACCGTATTGAAGCTGGGGAAGTTAAGGCTCGCTAAGACTTCCGCAGGATAAGCAGTCTCCCACCCAGTCCCCCCGCAAATCGATCGGCGGCGCCGCGGCCTCTACTGAGGTGCTGATGAACCGCCGGGCCGGAAGACGGTACGTCCGGCCACGAACGCGGGACGCATCCTCGCGTCCCAAGCGGAGGGCACGGCGGACACCGTTCCAGTCCCTGCGGTGCCGCGCGGGCCGCAAGCGGCCCTCTGGGTGACTCGCAGAATATTTTTGAGAATTCGTGTAAAGTTACCGCGATCCGTGTTAAACTGATTTCATGAGGCAACCCACCAGCTACGAAATCCAGGCCGAAGCTCTCACCTACCTCGCGGAATACGACGCGGAAGGCTCGCCGTATCACGGCCGATCGGCCGAGGCCATCGCCGATTTCCTCCTCGAATCGAATTTCGCGCAGATCGATGAGGATTGCGATTGGCCGGAGGAATTCTGCCACGAATACTTCGAGATCGCGAAGGCAGCGCTCGTCGCGGCGGGCGTCTCGCCGTGACTTGAGCTGGGAATCTCCTGGGTTCGGGGAGGCATCAAAATCTTCCCGAATCCAGTGCAAAGTTCATAGATGACGTGATAGATTAGGAGACATGGACAACCTCACTCGCAAGCAGATCCGAAGCCTCCACCTCGCCCTCCAGCTCGAGATCGACCGAGCCGAGTGGAACAAAGGTGCACTCGGAATCGATCCGGTCTACGTCGAGACCCTCCGCGAGACGAAGCGGCGCCTCCTGAAGACCATCGGGTCCCTCAGCGACTACTGAAGGAGTCTGCATGGAAAATTCCAACGAATCCCCACGTGAAGTCACGATGCTCGTCATCTACACCGCCCGCAACGGCCGCCAGTACGAGAAGGAGGTTCCCGCCTCCAAGCTCCACGCGGAGGTCGCCAAGATCGCGGCCCGAGGTGGCTGGTCGATCAAGGTGCTGTGACTCCGGCCGGGAATTTCCTGGGTCGGGTCGAATTCCAGTGCAAAGTTCAACCTCGAAGTGTTATACTGAGACCATGGACGGCAACGAATTCTACATCCGCAAAGAAGACCTCCTCGAGAAGATCGCCGACGGCATCTTCCAGCTCAAGGAGGCGATGCTCCTCCTCAAGATCCTCGAGCGACAGGCAGACGAGCCCGATCGCATCGCCATCGAGGAGCTCGAACAGCTCCAGGACCACGCCAACGACATCGAGGAGTGGACATCCATCGAGTGGGACGCAGTGCATCCTCTGGCTGAGGCCGCCCGCCAGGCTGCGAAGAAATAGTCACGGAGTCTGTGCAAACTTCAACCCTGAAGTGATAGGATGAGACCATGAAGAGCATCAAGTCTGGCGACGTCGTCGAGTACCAGGGCCGCTGTTGGGTCGTCACGGGCAAGGAGCGGTCCCTCTTCGGAGGTGCATCCGTGTACCGCCTCGTGCCGCCCGGCGAGCCCAATCGCGTCCACCTCGTCCCCCGCGTGGCTTTTTCCACGGTCGGACCGTGGCGCTGAATGAAGTACAAAGTTCCGTCTGAAGTTAGGGTGAGACCATGGAAACAAACAACGAAAAGAAGTCGACCAAGATCATCGCCGTCCTCAACAAGGACTGGCACTACCACGCGCACAGCGGCCGTGAGTTCGTGGAGGCGGGTCGCCGCTTCGAGTGCAGGGGAGGCCACTACATCAACAAGGCGGGCGACCTCGTCCTCGAACACTGGATCCAGTACGGCGCCGAGTCTGTGATCCCTGCCGACCACTTCGACCTCCTCCTCGAGGAGACGGTCACTGTGACCACCAAGACGGTCACGGCGAAGCCCGCCAAGGTCAAGGGTAAGTACATCGTTCCCGACGACGAGGCAGCAGAATGAAGTCCGTCCGCCTCTCCGAACTCCTGTACCATCCTGCCCTCGCGATCATGGGCCTGTCGCTCGCCCTGCAGGTCTTCTGCATCGTCGTAAAGATCTTCGGCTGAGTGCAAAGTTCTCCCGCCCTGTGTTAAGTTGACACCATGGAAAACGCCAACCTCCCCAAGACCACCCGCATCGTCAACCTCCTCGAGGAGCTCTCCGAAAAGGAAGCTCAGCGCGCCACCCTCGTCGCGGGGCGAGCGGCCCTCGCCGCCGCGGAGATCCCCGGACCCGCGATCGGGCAGCTCGAGGCGGCTGCCCAGGAGCTCCTCTTCGAGATCGCCGAGATCGGGGCGGAGATCGTTCAGATCGTCAGGGACCTGGAGTCGGCGTCCGCCGAATGCGACGAGGATGCCGCCCCCAGCAAGCCTCGATGGGGCGACGTGAGCGGGCAGGTCCGGTTCACCACCACCCTCTGATCGGTGCAAAGTTCAACTTCAAAGTGATAGGGTAGGTTCATGACCACGATCATCCACATCGACCCCGCGACCAACAACGAATACGAGATCGTCCGCGACCCCGCCGCAGGCGGCTGGCTTCAAGGTCACATCGACGTGACCCACTCCGACCTGGTGTCGGCGTTCGGTCCCCCGACTCACCTCGGGGACGGTGATGGCAAGACCCAGTGCGAGTGGGACCTCCGGATCAACGGTGTGATGGTCACCATCTACGACTGGAAAGAGTACGGCAAGCCCGTGCAGCGGATCCGCGACTGGCACATCGGCGGCACGGACCCCGAGGCCACGACGATGGTCCAAGAAGCTCTGGCAGCATGGAAGAATAATCGATAAAATCTACACAAGGAAAAGGACACGAAGATGGGAAGTTACATCAGCAGAGGCGACATGCTCCTCCTCGACGGCAAGGTTCACGCCATCGCGACCACGAAGGACTACACAGAACTCTACTACGATGCGGAAGCTCGCGAGATGGCCCGACACGGGCTCGACTACGGGGTCGCCCGCGGTGTCGTCGACCTCATCATTCCGGAATCGGGTGCGACGCTCAAGGTCGAGCTTCGGCGAGTCCGCAAGGTCGACGTGCCCGACGAAGTCGCATGAAGCAGTGGAAAATTCCACTCGAAAAATAATTTGGAACTCAGTGCAAAGTTCGTGGCGGAAGTGGTAAGATGATTTCATGATCAACGCCGTGCCCACCAAGGCCCTCCGCATGACCTCCACCTTCTCCTACACGGACCGCTTCGGTTGCGTTTGGGAATATCGTCCAGGCGACCTGCTCGTCCTCGGCAAGAAGCGGGGTGCGTGGGAGCTCCTCAAGTCCGGCCTCCGCATCAAGAACGGGCAGGGCAAGGGGAAGCACGTCCTCATCCCCAGCCACGTCTTCGTGGTGGAAGCC
>Ga0172372_10006459_pt1 | contig 15992 bp, 16 predicted proteins | sample LakKiv5m_2_FD_114544 | JGI IMG/M metagenome (GOLD analysis project Ga0172372, IMG submission 114544) | Freshwater microbial communities from Kabuno Bay, South-Kivu, Congo - kab_092012_9.5m | ecosystem: Environmental > Aquatic > Freshwater > Lake | place: Democratic Republic of the Congo...
CGATATCACATTTCCGATCACGATCAGGTCGGGGCGGGCGCCTCCCGGTGTCACATTCTCGGCCCGGTAACCCGAAATGAGCTCCACTCCTTCCCGGGAGAGAACATCGCTCATCGGCGGGTAGACATTCTGATCGCTGCCGGTCACCCGAATTCGCGATCGCTTGAGAAATGCCGCAAACGCACCCATGAGGGTGCCGCAGACTCCGATGATATGAACATGCTTGAGCTCGTCAAACCGGGGAAGTTCAGCCTTCATTCCTCAAGGGTACCGGAACCTTGATTTCATTCAAGAAATCAGTTCATGCGGGCCGCTTCAAACTTGAGAAGTTCCTCACCGAGCAGGGTATGCAACTGATGTCGGAGTCCCCGGATTCTGATATTTTCCCGACCGAAATGCACCCGGTTCGTCAGGAAAGTGACGACCCAGCCCCGCACGGGATCAATCCAGAGTGAAGTACCGGTATAACCGATATGCCCGACGGTTGCGGCCGAAAGAACTCTTCCAGCGGAAGTCTCCTCCCCCGACGGCGTGTCCCATCCCAGTGTGCGGGTGCAGCCTTCCGGAGCACTCACCTTGCGCCATGCGGAATCCCGGACCGCCGCCGAAAACTGCGGTCCCAACCACCGGGCGCCGAACCGAAGCAGATCCTCAGCGCGACCGAACGCGCCCGCATGACCGCCAACCCCACCCATCGCCCAGCAGTTGTCGTCGTGCACTTGCCCCTGGAGCACCCCTCCCCGCCACGGACAATCCTCTGTGGCCGCGACCTGCTCCAACCGGGCTTGCTCGACGGAAGCCTCGGTCCTGCGGAACCAAGCGCCCGTGATCCCGAGCGGTGACCAGACCAATTTTTCCACCGCCACATCGAGGTCCATCTGGGTAACTTCTTCGAGCGCGAAACCGAGGAGGAGGAAGCAGATATCAGAGTAAACCATTCGTTCGCCGGGACGCGCCTCGGGTGCGATCCCGGTCACAAGCTCGCGCATCGCCTGCTGCCGATCCCGATATGCCAACCTGCATATCGCATCTCCTTCGGAGGCCCCCAGCTTTTCGCGCAGCATCTGCCAGAGCGGTGCCCATGCGGGGAGACCGGCCGTGTGCGAAAGCAGGTGCCGGAGCGTGATCTCCTGCGAGGGATAGCCCTTAAGGACACTTGCCAGCGGAGTGGACCAGGAAATCCATCCCCGGTCCACAAGAGCTGCCGCAAGCGAGGCTGTCGCAAACACCTTGGTGACCGAAGCCAGATCAAAAACCGTGTCCACACCAAGCGGCTGCTCGCTCGGAATCACACGCCTGCGACCTTCTGCATGCAGGCGGATCACACCGGGCTCGGACACCCGCCAGAGACCAAGAACTCCGCCCGGGGCGGCTCCGTCTGATATCTCACGAGCAAGGAGGGAAAGGGTTCCGGCAAAGTCCTCCCGCTCGAACGGGATCGTGAGAAGATCGGAGTCCACCCCAAGAGGCGTGCCTTGCGATCCAGGTGCGTGCGTTGGAGCATCAGTCATCATGCTTCGAGGCTAGCACCAGGTAGACGGGAGTCAAAACAAACGTTCGATACCGGTACCAGCCGATGGACGCTCCCGGAGCGAACCCGCATCCACGTCGGGGCACTTGTTCCGGAGGAAGCTCGCAAACTCCTCATCCGTCTTGAACTTGAACTCGGTGTGACTGAGCTTGCCGTTCGGCAGCGCGATATAGTTCAAGAGCTCCGTGTTTTTGAAGCTGCATGATTTGCCCCTGGAATCACGCACGACCGCTTTCCCGGTCTTGAGATCCACGGGCATGCCGCCTTTTTTCCAGCCGTAGTCGATGACAAGGCTCTTGGAAATCTTGAGGTCGACCCCTCCCTCAGCAGGTGGGTCCAAAGGGTCGGAACGGCCCGAAATCTCCCCGCCCGTGTAACTCAAGGGGACCCCTTTTGCATCGAACCGCATGAGCTCGCGGTTTGCCATGATGATCGTGACATGACCGTCGGAATCAAATTGTATATCAGGGGCGGACTCGACCCGCGGGAACAGCTGCAAGGTACGCCCCCAACTGTTCTGGCTCGCTTTGCCGGGACGGTTGAGAAAGATCACACTCGAAAAAGTGCCATCGGTCTTCCAATAAAAAGATCGCGAATTTCCCTCGGAATCCTTGTACCCACTGAGCCCGGCAAGGCAGGAGTTTTGCTGCTCACGGGAGAGCCCGCGCGATGACCTGAGCACTCCGTTGCCTTCGAACTGGGTCGTGCGCTCGCAAGGACGCGTGGGGGGTACAGTTGCGTGAATGGCGCCACCCGAGGGCTCCAGATTTGCCTCCAACTCATTCTGAGGATCCGGAGATGCCGCTGAATCCGGACCCTCATCCGCCACAGATGGGTGCGCTCCCTCACGCTCGAGCACACCTGTCGCCGCTGGCCCGGCCGGGACTGCCGCAATGGGCGAATGGGTTGCCGCTGGAGCAGGACGATCCGGCAAGCACACGCACTTCAGCCCTTGAGGAGACTCATATATAAAAGTCTCCGGATTGATTCCAAGAAGCTCGAGAACACTGAAGTCGGACGCAGGAGACCGTCCTAGCACCGGGACTTCGGTAAAGCAGAAGGCTCCGAATGCGCCGAATGCCATGCCACTCATCAGACCGGGCAGGATCGTTCCTTTGAGGAGTTTTCGTTTCTGATTCTGATATCGGGTTCCCGTGTTTTTCATTCCCGCCTGATGTTCAAGCGGTGGTCCAGATCCGATTAATATCAAAGCACCCGGGACAGTGGACTCCCGGCCTCAAGGGTGCACCGGATGAGCACCGGGTCAACATCATGGCAACACACGGTGACCACCGGGCGGAGGAGGGTCCAAAAGATGTACAAAAACGGGATCAGGTCAGCCCGAAGACGACCACACAGAAGACCACGGCCAGTCCATATAAAGCAGCGAGTTCGAACATACGTGAGCACCTCTCTGGAGCCCCCAAGAGAGCAACTCGGATGCCAAGATCCCGGGTGTCAGACCGGGAGGCAAACCCACGGAAGTTTTGGAGTTTTTGAGCCGCGCCCAAGGTGGAGCGCGGCCGGGTCCTGAAAGAACCACCCCGGGTGCCCAAAAGATCGACACCCCGGACCGGAACCCTAGATGACAAGCCCCTCGTGCACCAGCTGTCCGGTTTCAAAACGGCGGGCGGCCAGGATCGAGGCATCGATGGTCTCATATCGCCCCGATATCAGGAGCTCGGCCAGCGCCCGGCCGGCCGCATACGAATGCATGGCACCATGGCCACTGAACGAGTGGGCCTCAAAGATGCCGCCATGGCGTCCGCCCTGTCCAGCCTCGACCGGGCCCAGGATGGCCGACTCATCGGGAGAGCACTCGTAAAGCCCGGCCCAGCCACCGATATGCCTGAGCCGCTCAAAGGCGGTCGAACGCTCATAGAGCGCGGGCCAGATGCGCTCCATGAAAAACTCTTCGCCGTCGTAATGGTAGTTCACTCCCACAGGCTCGCCCGGTGTCGCAAACCCCGAAAGCCCGTTGGTCGCTTCCGGATGGAAATACACGCCGCTTGTATCCACGATCATCCCGTACGGAGTCAGATCCACATCGCGGCAATCAAAGAGGCTGATCTGCCGGCGCACTGCGAATGACGGACACGGGTACTTGAGGATCTTGGCAATTTCCGCGGCCCACGGACCCGCGCAATTCACCACGCGCTTGGCGCGGATCTTCTCAACCGTCTTGGGGACACCACTATCGCGGCCAGAGAGCACTTCGACTTTTTCTTCCTGCGTGAGGTGGCGCTCGAATCGCTCGAACTCAAGCAAGATACTGCCCGAATCCTCAAGCTCGGCGTGGCGCAGAAGAACGCGATCTTCAAAGAGGGCCCCGTGCTCGCGGGCCTTGGTGCGGAAATGATTCTTGAGCAGGTTGGAATTGACGAGCCCATCCCGCGGCGCAAAGAGCGCACCTGCAATCCCATCGGTTTTATCCAGGAAAGGAATCCTGAGCCTGAGTTCAGCCACATCCCAAGTTTGCACTTCCCAGCCCGCTGCCATCTGGCGTTCGCGGGCTTTGAGCGCGGGTCCCAGGCGCTCTTCCGGGTGGAGCCAGAGATAGCCGCACGCCCGGTAGCCCACATCCTCTCCATGCTGCGCAAAGTACTCGATGGAATCCTTGGAGAGTTCGATATTGATCGGCTGCACCCAAGTGGCCCGCACTCCGCCTGCATTGAGCTCACTGGAACTCAGCGTGCCTTCCAGATCAAAGTCCAAAACTCGCACACCCTGCGGCCCCACCATGCCTTTTTGAGCCAGATGCATGGCAACAGAGCTGCCGAGCAGGCCTGCGCCCACCACCAATGTGTCGACTTGGGGAATCCATGAATTCATAGGAGGCCTAGCCTTAACCGGGCCCCGGAAACGAAGTCAACGCGTCAGGTTGGATCAAAGGAAGGGTAACCTTCTCTTAACTCCTTCAGTATCAAGTGTCAGAAGGAGCCTTTCTCGGCGCGAGCTTTCGAATACGACTCCAGAGAAGCGCCCGAGGCACCCCTGTGATCTGCAGGGCCGACATGCATTCTTCGAGACGCCCTGCTCGTTCGGAAAGACGCTGGATCGATCGATTCAAGTCCCGCTTGATCGCCCCACCATAGGCTTTTTCAGCTTTTTGAGTCGCCTCCCGGAACTGGCTCACCGGAAGGGCCAGCATCGCCAGATCGATCAAATCCCTACTCCAGACCCCGTCGTCCGCCCAGCGGTCGGAATTAGCCAGTAGTTTGGTGGCGGCCATGTCCACAGGGTGGAGGGTCGGAATCCCACACACCCGCCCCTCAGCAGCAGGCGCGAGCAGCGAAATCCGGCCTTCGAGCACAATCTCAAACTTGATTTCGACTCCCGCCCCGGCCGAAACCCATGTGCGAATGCCATATTGATCCGCTTTGATCTCGCGGGTGGTAACGAGCTTGAAGCCCTCACGGACGAGACTCTGAAAACCTCCGGAACCCGTGAGCTCGTGACGAAGCCGCCGGTACCCTTCCATATCAGAAACCAGCAAGTCGATATCAACAGACTCCCGATATTCTTCGCGCAGCAGCGCAATCGCCGTTCCGCCGCCGAAGTAACACCGACTCGCCTCAAGGAGTTCGGCGTTCAATGCATCCAGCACCGAGGCGATACGCAAATGATGCTCCCGCCTAAACAAGCAGCCCCCTTTTGCCGGCCGCGCGCGCAAGCGCGCGGATCAACTGGCGCTCGTTCTCCTCCAGAGCGCTCACTTCAATGTGGCGCCAATTTCTTTCATAGATATCAAACGCCTCCCGCGGGGCGAGCACCGCGTCTTTTTTGAGCTGCCATGATATCCGTCTGAGCTCCGGGAAGTCAGCAATACGGATCTCTTCGGGCACCTGAATCGGTTCCGCTGCACATTGCGAAATTGCCGGATCCACAACCTCAAGACTCAGTCCGAGGGCGGAACAAGCGGCCATATACGCCCCCAGCGTCACCGAGGGGTCTCCCCGTTCGATCCGATAGAGCGTCATCCTGGACATCGCAGCGGACTCGGCCATGGCAGTGGCACTCACTTTGAGGACCTTGCGTCGCTTGCGTAAACACTCTCCCAACGCCGAAAGCGCCTTTTCATCGGACTTGGATACTGGGGGCGATCGACTAGGCATCTGTAACTCATCATAGACAAAAACGGCTGAAATGTCTACAATGAGTTACAAATAGCCAGAGCCCCTCACCACATCCGGTCGGTAAAGGTCTCGGCAATGATCCGCGGCTGCCCGGCTTCTTCGGCGACGAAGAGAATCTTGGTGCCCCGGGACTGGTGGCCCACACCGCCTCGCTTGAGGGTCGAGCGGTAATTCTGCGTGAAAGTCACCATCGAGTACTTGGGATGCTTGTAGTAGCGCACATCCTCGGGGTTGAGCTGGATTGTAGCGTAGCGATCGTTGAGGCCCGCCTTGTAAGTGCGCCATTGGGACTTGGTCATGCCGCGGGCGGTGAAGCTTGAGTGATATCCCCCCACGTAACCCTCGATGTCCTTGCCCTCCCAGGACTTGATCCAGTTTTCAAAGAATCCCTTGAGGGCCGCATCTTCGCCGGGTTTGAGAAAAGAGTCGTTGAGTTCCGGAAAAATCAGGATCGGGGTGAGGTTGAGCCGGATCGAACTCTGAATCTCGGAGATCTCCTCGTTCTTGACCACGACGCAGCCTTCGCTGTCGTAGTCCTGCTTGAGGCGATCGGGCTCGTTGGTCGCGTGCAGCATGATATCAGAGCCGGTACGCCCGGCGAGCTCGTCATAAACATTGGGATAGTTCACATGGAACGCCATCACGCCGAACTTGGGCTGGAGCGCGGGCGGAAGAATCTTGGAGTTGAACGTGTAGATGCCTTCCGGCGTCTTGAGGTCCCCTTCCTGTTCCTTGTCCCCTTTCACTTTGCCGAGGGTGGCATGGTAGGTTTTTTTGATATCATACTTGCCGGCATCATAGGCGGCCACGTGCAGCTGATTGGTTTTCTTGTCAACGAGAATGACCGTGGTGGCCTTGTTCTGCGATGCCGCTTGCGCAACCCAGCCCCACAAAAAAGCGCCAACCAAGACCGTAAAACTGAATCTCTTTTGTCCGAACGCTTTCTGCATGGCACCCCGCCTGTTGTCGCCCCTCAGGACACGCCAAAAAAGTCTCAATAGACTCATGTTAAGGAGACAGGGAACAGAGTGTCAAGAATGGGGAGAGGCCTGCAGTAGAGACACCCTCGTGCGACGAAACTCTGACGCTTTCAACCGGAATGCCCAGACCCGCTGAAGCGCTTCGATCACGATGCGTTTGTTCATCTTGGAATGCCCCACCTTGCGGTCGGTGAACACTATCGGGAATTCCACGAGCTTGAATCCGAGCAGAAAGGCCCGATACTTGAGTTCGATCTGAAACGAATAGCCATCGGAGCGGAGCGAACCGATATCAACCGCCTCGATGACCCTGCGGTGCCAGCCATTGAAACCACCCGTGAAGTCCCGAATCGGCGCCCCCAGGATCAGACGTGAGTAGAGACTCCCGCCACGGCTCAGGATCTTGCGTCCCAGGCCCCAATTGCGAGTGCCGCCTCCGGTGATATACCTTGAACCGATCGCCACGTCCGCGCCCCCCGTCAGGGTCGCAAGCATCTGCGAAAGGTAGGAAGGGTCGTGCGAGAAGTCCGCATCCATTTCAATCAGGACTTCAAATCCTTGCTCCAGCCCCCACCGAAAACCCGCCACATAGGCGGTCCCAAGCCCCTGCTTGCCGCTGCGATGCAGGGCATGCACCCGCGACTCACGCGAGGCGATGGCGTCCACTTTGCGTCCGGTGCCGTCTGGCGATCCATCATCCACGACGAGGACTTCGACCTGTGCAGGCGTAGCTTTAAGCACGGCTGCAAGCAGGCTCTCGATGTTTTCGATTTCGTTGTAGGTAGGGACTACAATCAATGTTTTCATAGCTGCCTGCCGAGCCAGTTGCATGCCAAGGGACCCATTTGAGTCAACACCATGACACCGACTCTCAGAAAAGCAAAGAGGCCGGAGTGCTTGCGCAACTCCGGCCTCTCGTTCGAAACCCAAAATTTAATGATCCGCTCCCCGCTCAGGAGCATTGTCAAGATTCACCGCAGACAAGGCCGCAGGGACGCGACCGACCAAATCGTACATTGAAGTACGATGCGGGACGTGAGTGCCATGATGGCACGAGCGCCGATCTGTCCCGTGGACAGGTGCAGCCATGGATGGCTGCACAAGGAAGCGAACCGAGAACGCCGTATGCGGGGAATATCGGCAATGCTCGGCTCAGAATGGGATGTCGTCTTCAGTGAACGACGGCTCACTATTCATCCCACCACCGAACGAGCCTCCAGCGGAAGGCCCCCCCATGGGAGCGGAGGCCTGACGTCCGCCGCCGTAGCCGCCATCAAAGCCCATGTCCATTCCACCGGACTGCCCCATAGAAGCTCCCATGGGAGCGCCCATTTGCGCACCGGCGCCGCGCTCGGCTCCTGCGTTTCCACCCAGGAACTGAATCGTCTGCGCGTTGACCTCCGTCGTGTATTTGGTCTGTCCGTCTTTGTCCTGCCACTGACGGGTCTGCAGGCGGCCTTCCACATACACCTGGCGACCTTTGACGAGGTACTGATTGCAGAGCTCGGCGAGCTTGCCCCAGACCACCACGCGGTGCCACTCCGTTCGCTCCTGCTTCTGGCCGGACTTGTCCATCCAGCTCTCGTTGGTTGCGACACTGAAGTTCGCAACTGCAGCTCCGGAAGCGGTGTAACGCGTCTCCGGGTTCTGCCCCAATCTCCCCACCAAAATGACTTTATTGACCGACATGAAATCCGGTTAGCGTTGCCGCTCAACCGCTGTCAAGGAACGTTTCCCCTTGCTGCAGCGGGTCTTCGAAAGTTTTCTCTCCGCTTGGCAGCCGCTCGCCCTGCAACGCGTCCCGGCCCTCCGAGTCGGCCACTCGGGACTGGTTCTTTCGTGCGGGGGCTCCAGCCCCGGGCGCGAGCTTGGCTTTCCAGAATTCTTCGACCTCGCGCCGCGCGCGCGCCACATCCGTCATGTAGAGGGTGGGATCAAATCCGCACTGGTCACAGACCAGCTGGGCCCGCGTCCGAACCCGGAAAATCACCTCAAAAACAACCCAAAGCGGAACAAAAGAAATCACACCCATCCAATCGAGCCAGGGCGAGAGCGCAAGTGTCACCACGGCCGTCGTGACTCCGACTCGTGCGAGATTCAACGCAGTCCACGGAGTGGGCGCATGAGGCAAACGGCGCGTGCACCCGCAAAGCGGACAGTAAAATTGCCAATGCGTGGGCTTTTCACGCTCCGTACTCCAAAAGGAACGCCGGAATCTCTTGGTGAAACGGGCCTCGAACTCCTGCCGCTCGTCTTCGCTCCAATTCTCGAGCGCGACATCCAGACTCAGGACTTCGTGCAGGGGGCGTTTCTTCTGAATCGCCTGCACAGACGCCGGAAACCGAGCAGGGGCCTGCGCTTTTTTTGGATTCGCTTTTTTGAAATTGCCACTCGAGCGATTCACCATGCGGGCTCCGCCTCCCCTGCTTTGAATGTATCACGCGCGGGTGGACCGCGAAGCGCGACCATGAGAGAAGTGAAGAATGACCAAGCACAGCCGTTCCAATTCTACCCAGTTGACCGTCAAAAAACCCGCGCGCGGCACCTCCCCTCTGACTCGCCCCACGGATTTTCCGGAGGCCTGGGAGCCTTTCATGAATGAGACCGTGCCCAACTGGGTCAAGCGCACTTACAGTCCGCGCGAAAGCTGGAAGAACCGGCCCTTTTCGCGTCAGGATGCGATGTTCTTCCTCAAAGGAGTGCGCGAGCTCTCGGACCTTTTCACCGACGAGCGCCCCAATCAGCTGCCCACCTACTTCAACCACCCCAAGTTCCGCTCCTCCTACCTGCTCTATTTCCTGCCGCTCCAGGCGGCCAAGTTTATATCACTTTTCCAAGCCCACACGGAAGCGATCGACCATGCGCTGATCCATGCCCGACTCAAGGGAGCGCTGCGGGTCGCGGATCTGGGCTCGGGCCCCGGGACGGCATCGCTCGCGCTGCTATTGCATCTGCTGGACCGCCACGAGCGCAAGGGCGAGGAACTCCCCAAGACCATCGAGCTCGACTGGTTTGATACCAGCCGCGGAATCCTCGAAGAAGGCAAAGCGCTCCTCAAGGAACTCACCACGGCATTCCCCGCGCTCGAGGGGCGCATCGCGATCCGCACGCATGTGCGCTCCTGGCTCGAAGCCCCCAAGCTTCTGCCTCACCCCTGCAGCCTGATCCTGATCGGCAACATGCTCAACGAAGAGTCCGCCTCCAACGTGCGCGGCGGGGGTACCCGCGGACGCGGCAAGAATCAGGGACGCCGAGCCGATCGCAGACAAATTCCGCTCGAGCCCGAGCCGGCTCCGATCGACGACGACGGTCTGGAGGGCGATATAGGTGCCGAAACGGAATCCCGCACGGACCGGTTCGCCGCCACCCCCACTTTCCGAGTGATATCAGAGTTGCAGCGCCGGACCGAAGGCGGAGGCATCCTGCTCCTCGAACCTGCGGCACGCGCGCCGTCACGACTGCTCTCCCTCCTGCGCGACACCTTGCTCGATCAGGAAGTCATCAAGAAATCACCCGCTTCGCTCTGGGGTCCATGCCTGCACGCCGGACGCTGCCCGCTCGGCGAAGGCCGCGATTGGTGCCATTTTTCGGTCCCATCCGAGATTCCGGGCGAACACTTCCTGTTTCTCTCCAAGGGGCTGGGCTCCGAGCGCCAGTGGCTCAAGTTTTCCTACCTGTGGCTCGCATCGGCGGATTCGCCGGCCGCAAGCCAGCTCAAGCTCTCGCGCCAGAGGCGCGTGATATCGGATGTCATTCAGCCTCCGGGCGGGACCTCGGGTGCGCGCCAGGACAAGGGGATGCTGCTGCTCTGCGAACCCGATATCGCCAAGCGGGTTTCCTCCAAGACGGCGCGCGCGCCGGACGGATCCCCACTGCGTCGCGGGGACCTCCATCAGGACGGTCAGGAACCCTCGCCTCATTCGGCACGCCCCGGACGACTCGAGCGCCCGAGCAGGCACCCGAGCCCGGGCAAAAGCACCCGAGCGCCCGAGCGCAACGCTGACCGGACAAACGATCGCGCAGACGAGCGCTCAGCCAGTCGCAAATCATCGCCCCGGCAGGAGCGCGAGGAAAGCCGCGGCAAGCCCGCTCGTGAAAAGCTCCGAGTGCGGTTCAAAGGGACCGGCCCCTCGCGCGGAAGATAAGACGTATATCGTGGATTGGGATTTGCAGAAGGGATTGACCATGAAACCTTCCAGCAAATCCCCCGGTCTCCGCACGCACCTTCCCAAAGCCCCGCATGAAACGACTTCGACCGATCGACTCGGCAGTGTCGCGCTCTTGGATCGACTGCTCGCCGACACGGTGTTTCTGAGCGTACAGGCACAAGCCATCCATTGGAATTACATCGGCGCTGATTTTGCGGTCTTTCACATTCATTTTGAAAAGCGATATCGGAAACTCAATCAGGCCGCCGACCAAGTGGCGGAACGGATCCGCGCCGTGGGCGCCTTGGCTCCGGCAAGCTTGGCGGAGTGGATCGAGCTTTCGGATCTGGAGGAGATTCCGCTTTCCGTTTTCATGCCCGGAGAAGCCGGGGCATCGGAGGCCACTGAGGCAGAAACCCACAACCACCGATGCCTGCATTTTTTCAGAAAAGCCGAGCTGCAGATTGTCGATTACCTGAGGCGCACGGCACTCCCCCGCGCCAAGGAGCTCGAGGACCCGGTGACCGAGGACCTCTTGACTTCACGACTCGCGGATCATGAGAAATCCATCTGGATGGTGAGCTCGATCCTGGGCGAACTCGTCTCCGAAGAGTTCCGTGCCGCACGCAAGGAAGCCGTGGCTTGAAAAGTAGATATCACCTGGAGACGCGAACTCAACGACGCGCGGGAATCAGGAATTCATCTTCGATGCTTCCCTGATCATTCCAGGTCGTGGACCGGATCCCGGACGCTTCGATCGAAATCTCGGTCAGCGTCCGGACGGGCCTTGCATCAAAAAGGGCGAATGGATTGGAAGCTCCCGCGATCCCCATTTTTCCGCCCGCCGCACCGCTCACCAGGTACTCGACCCCCGACTTGAACGAGCGCTCGTACAAGTGCTCGTGGCCACTCAAGACCAGATCCACTCCGTGGCGCTCAAAAAGCGGCACAAAATACTCTTGAAGAGCCTTGTACTCCTGGCGCGGAAAAAACGGCAGATGATCGATTCCTTGGCTGAAGGGCGCGTGGTGCAGGGTCACAATCTTATATCGGGATGGCTTGGCAAGCATCCGGTCCAACCACTCCAGCTGGCGCTCGACGAGAGTGGGGTCATCTTCAAAACTGGAATTGAACACCACCACCTGCGCATCACCCACTTGGAAATCAAAAAACCAATCGGATGCCTCGCCTCCAAAGTAACGCTTCCAGAGCGGGACCGTTGAATCATACCGGTACTCGTGATTGCCCACGACCGGAACCATCACGTGATCCGGCAGGTGCTCCCGGAACGAATCAAAATAGGCCTGCCACTGGAACTCCTCGTAACCCGTTTGCACAAGGTCCCCGCCATTGACCACAAGACGAGCGTCCGTGCGTGCGAGTTGTTTGAGCGTATTCTCGGTCCGATCGGGAAACTCCTGTGTGTCCGCAAGAAACACAAACTTGGCGGGAGCTGCGCCAGACTGTCCCAAGCGGGATGGACAGAGTGTCTCCGGGATTTCGCGCAAGCGGTCTTCGAAAGGGATCTGGATCTCGAGCTTAACGCCCCGGGCTCGGGCGGAATGGATATCAGCGCAGAGGTCACCCAGGTTGGCATGCATCACATCGCGGTCCACTGTCGGGGCAATCCGTCGCAGGGTGCGCGATCCTTGCTTGAGGACGACTTTAAGTCCGCGTCTTTTGACTTCCTGATCATCGTCTTCCAGAAAATACTGCCAACTCAGCGCGTACTCCCGCGATAACGATCCGGTCGGATGCCAGTAAGGCTCGATATAAAAGAGCGGCGGCGCCACGGCAGCCTGAGCCGTTGACGCAAGCAAAAAAAGTCCGAAAACACGCCCCAAGTGATTCAAAAGTCTACCCCGCATGCGGCCGCTTCTCGCGGATTCCCGCGCAAACCGCAAGGATTACCTCGAGCGACCCGCTGGCCACATCGCCAAACGATTACGGCCGGCCCCGCTAAGGACCGGCCGCATGATGAGGAATTCATGAGGACTTCTTGAGGTGGGATATGGGATGGGACTCGAGCCTTTGTCATCGCCCCCTGCTGACGTTCCGCTCACACCGGATGACAACGCTCGCTGCACCATAAAGCATGATGCGTGCCAACGGGCCGGACGCTTGCAAGGCTCGCTCGCTTGCGTGCGTTGCTTGCCGCACTGCAAGCTGCACCCATTCGGGCCCTTCAGACTGCAAGCTGCACCCATTCGGGCCCTTCAGACTGCAAGCTGCACGGTGGGTTCAGCAGAGGACCCGCGGCACACAGCCTTTGCCCGATGGACAACCCGGCTCCTCCCGTGGTGTGCATGGATCCCATGAGCAAGCCACACCTCACGCCCGAAGTCGTTTACCTGATGGAGTACCTGCAGGACGAATTCCGGAACCACCCTCACGTCCGCATCCAGGCCGTCCAACCCTCGGGCACGCGCCGCAGCCCCGACCTCGTGCAAAACTACGACACCGAGTCCAACGACCTGCACACCCGGCAAGGGGTCATGGTGCGCGCGGGTTCTCGCGAGCACTGGTTCCCGGTTTCCTGGGTACTCGACAAAAACTATGAAGAGATCCGGCGCCTGGCGTCCCGGATTTCGGAACAGCTTTGAGGTCATCCCCATGCAATTGATGTCAATATTTGATTCAAGAAGGCAAATATTGACATCAATTCTGATTCTCAAGCACACTATAACCTATGCCGCACGCTCGAAGCCGCTTCGCGCTGAGTTCAGTCGAAAAGCTTGCAAAGTTTTGGCCGGTCGTGGGGGTGATTGGCCTTCGCCAAGTGGGAAAGACCACTCTCACTTTGGACCTCGCCCAGACCGCTGAACAAGTCTCGCTCGATGAGGATCAGGCCAGAGAAGAAGCAGATAGCGCTCCCGGTGTTTTCCTCTCCCGGAGACACGAACCCCTATTGATCGACGAAGTTCAAAAAGCCCCAAAACTCTTTGATGCCATCAAGCTCTCCGTGGATCGCAAACGCAGGCCGGGGCGTTTTTTTCTGACCGGCTCCACCCGGTTTTCCGCCAAGCTCGGAATCCGAGAATCCCTTGCAGGTCGAATCGGACTCCTGCACCTCCATCCTCTCACCCTCGCCGAAGCCCACGAGAAACCCTTTGCCCTCGAACGCCTCAAACCGTTCCACGCTGCAATCGGCAAGGCCGCGCGATTTGATATCGACCAATTCTCGGCAGCCATGCGGGTGGGCGGGCTTCCCGTACCGATGTTTGCCCGAGCTCTCGAGCAACGCCGCATGTACTGGCGGAGTTGGCTGGACTCGATTCTTTATCGGGACATTCGCATGCTCGTGGGAAGAAACTACAACCCGGACCTCGCGCTGCGAATCTTGCAGCAGGCAGCACAAGCTCTTGCCCAAGGTGAACTCCCCACGCTGAAGACTTTTCCTCAAAAAAGCACTCTGGTCAGGCAGTACCTCGCAGCCTTCACGGACTGTTTCATCCTGCACAAGCTGGACTGTCACCCCTCCGGCACAGGCAAAGAAGTCTGGTTCTTCAGCGACAGCGGACTCCTCGACTCGCTGCTGCCCCAACAAGCCGGAGAAGGGATCAATCTCGGTCTGGCGAGGACGTTTCTCTTGAACGAACTCTCGGCAGGCTTGGAGTACGCAGCAGTACCCGCGTTCAGCACTTACTTCAAAAGTGCGCGTGGCTCTCCCGTCGATTTCATCTGGGAGGGGGTGCCCATCAAAGTCGTGGCGAGTACCTCGAGCCTGGGCTGGGCAGAGAGGAGTCTTGCAGCGGCGATGAAAAAGACCGGAGCAAACCGGGGAATTCTCGCCGCCCCCGTCAACCGCGCCGTACTGGAACCCAAAGGTATATCTGTACTGCCTTGGTCATCCTGGAGCTGATATCGTTCGGAGTTTCAACGGAGATCGCATGCACCACTGGCAACCCACCCTCACCGGCCGCAAGATTCGAGTCCGCCCGCTGACCCGGGAGGATTCAGAACCCTTGTTCCAAGCCGCCTCCGATCCCGCCATCTGGGAGCAGCATTCGGCCAAGGACCGATATCAGCGGGAGCCATTTCAAAAGTTTTTCTCCGATGCACTCGCCTCGGGGGGGGCGCTGGTGATCGAGGAGCTCCCTTCCGGCCGCATCATCGGAGCGTCGCGCTATTACGACTGGAGGGAGACCGACCAGTCCATCATCGTGGGATATACTTTTCTCACCCGCGATCACTGGGGAGATGGAACCAACACCGAACTCAAGCAGCTTATGCTGGCTTACGCTTTCAAGCGGGCGGCGCGCATCTGGTTCCAAGTGAGTCATGGCAACCTGCGGTCGCAGAAAGCGCTCGAAAAACTGGGGGCGCGCTACAGCCACGACGAAGAAGTGGTTGTAGCGGGAGCCCCCTCCTCTCGGAAGATTTACAAACTCGACCGTGAGGACTGCCATCTCCCGAATCCCATCTGAGAGCCGGAGCCTCGAAGCTTCACACCTTCCCTCACCACTGACCACACATTCCGTTTTCCGGAGACGGCACGCACACATCCGGGATGCGTGGCTCGCCATCGCAGGAGTCCTCGCACTGATTTCCGCACCAGCCGTAGGTCACGCAATGCAGGTGTTCTCCGACAGGACAGGCGTCCGGATCGACCCTGCAAGTCCTGAGGGCAGCGCGACTCTCGCCCGCAGCCACTAGAACCAAAACCATTCCTGCCAACATCAATCTTCTTTTCATGCTGGAAGAGGTACTGCAAAAAATTAGAAACAAAAATGAACCTAATTTTGTGTATTGGTAACTCATGGAAACCAATCGTCTGAGGCAGTTCAAGGTCATCGCCGAGACCGGCAACCTCCGAAAAGCATGAGAAACGATATGGAAAAAATCAAAGTAATTCACGATGCCGTTGGCCCAATTCCCGTGGGTTGAATGAGGATGCCCGATGGCTACTTCATGCGATTGACTTCAAAGGACCACACTCAGGTTCATGTTGATATTTTTGTTCCAGAGGAAAGTGATCCAGGAAGGGGTCCACAAGCGATAAAACCAAAAAAAATATTTAGGCCCTCTCAGTGGGTTGGGCTTCCAGCTCGAGGGCAGCGACTCGCGATTTCTACTAAAACGATCCCGAGGGCAAAACGCGACCATAAGACCCTCTGTGATAGAAATAGAGATTATCGCCCAAAGTACTGTCACGAAATGACAGATCAGGACCGAAAAAAGATACTTTCAATCTCAG
>Ga0172372_10006460_pt1 | contig 15990 bp, 16 predicted proteins | sample LakKiv5m_2_FD_114544 | JGI IMG/M metagenome (GOLD analysis project Ga0172372, IMG submission 114544) | Freshwater microbial communities from Kabuno Bay, South-Kivu, Congo - kab_092012_9.5m | ecosystem: Environmental > Aquatic > Freshwater > Lake | place: Democratic Republic of the Congo...
GGCACACCCGGCCACACCAGTGACAGCATCTGCTTCACGGTCCAGTCGGACGGCATCCTGCTCACCGGAGACACCGTGCTCGGTCGCGGAACCACGCTGGTGGCCTGGCCCGATGGTCGACTCAGCGACTACCTGTCATCCCTGGGCAGGCTGCAGGACCTCGTGGGGGAGTTGGGCATCACGCAGTTGCTCCCCGGCCACGGCCCGATGCTGAGCCATCCCGGTGCCGTCCTGGACGCGTACCTGAGCCACCGTCACGCGCGGCTCGACGAGGTCCGCAGGGCCGTGGACGAAGGTCACGTGGAGCCGGCAGACGTGGTCGCGGTGGTCTACGCGGACGTTCCCAGGGCGGCCTGGCCGGCGGCGGAGTGGTCGGTTCGGGCGCAGTTGGCGTACTTGGCGCAGCAGGGGGAACTGCCGGGTTGACCAGGTCGGCTCATCGAGCTCGGCGACTGAGGCGTTCGATGTCCAGGATCATCACCTGGCGGGACTCCAACTTGATCCAGCCACGCTGAGCGAAGTCGGCCAGGGCCTTGTTGACCGTCTCCCGGGATGCGCCGACCAGTTGGGCCAGTTCCTCCTGGGTCATGTCGTGGGTGACCAGGAGGCCGTCGGGAGTGATCTCCCCGAACTTCTCCCCGAGGTCCATCAGCGCCTTCGCCACCCGACCGGGAACATCCGAGAAGACGAGGTCTGCCATCGCCTCATTGGTACGCCGCAGCCGGCGGGCCAGTGCCTGCAGCAGGGCCGCGGCCACCTCGGGGCGCCCGGTCAGCCACGGCTTGAGCTGCTCGTGCCCGAGCCCGACGACCACGGCATCGGTGAGAGCCACGGCGGTCGAGGTGCGCAGCCCCGGATCGAACAGGCTGAGTTCGCCGAACATCTCGCCCGGCCCCAGGACGCCGAGCAGCGACTCGCGTCCATCGCTGGAGGTCTGGCCCAGCTTCACCTTGCCTTCGACTATCATGTACATCCGGTCGCCGGGCTCGCCTTCGGCGAAGATCACCTCACCCTTGGACACGGCGCGCTCGACCAGCGATGAACGCAGCGCCTCGGCGCCCTCTGAGTCGAGGGCAGCGAAGAGCGGCGCACTGGCGAGGGAATCATCCACGACGCCATTGTGTCCCATCCGGCTGGCGGTCGCCGTTCGGCCTCCTGGGGTCGGCATACCGATCCCATGTCGGACTCCGGCCTAGTCTGAGGCCGTGGACGAGCCGGCCTCCCTGAAGCGACGGGCGCGCTCCATCATCGGGGCTCTGGCAACGCAGTACCCGGACGTGCACTGCGAACTCGACTTTCGGACGCCGCTGGAACTGCTGGTGGCAACGGTCCTCAGTGCCCAGTGCACCGACCAGCGGGTCAACAAGGTGACACCCGCACTCTTCTCCGCCTACCCGGACGCTGCCTCCTACGCTGCCGCGGATCGACGCGATCTGGAGGGACTCATCTCCCCGACCGGCTTCTTCCGGCAGAAGGCCGCGACGATTCAGGGCATCGGTCAGGCGCTCTGCGAGAGATTCGACGGCCAGGTACCCGCCGAGTTGGCGGCCCTCACCACTCTTCCGGGGGTGGGACGAAAGACGGCGAACGTGGTCCTGGGAGAGGCATTCGGCATCCCGGGCATCACCGTGGACACCCACCTCGGTCGACTGGCCCGGCGCTTGCACTGGACTTCGCATACCGACCCCGTCAAGGTGGAACACGACCTGATGCAGGTCATTGCACGCAAGGACTGGACGCGCGCCTCGCAGTTGGTCATCTGGCACGGACGCCGTCGCTGCCATGCACGTCGACCGGCCTGCGGAGCATGCAATATCGCGCGATGGTGCCCAGCCTTCGGCGAAGGACCCACGGATCCGGTCGTCGCTGCGGCTCTGGTTCGAGCTCAGGGCCGTGCGTGAACGACACACCGGTGGGCGATGCCGACTCCCGATGGATGCGAACCGGCAGCGTCATCGAGGTGGCCGGCGTCGACCTTCCGGCCTGGCTTGATCCGGTCCTGGACTTCGCTCGACGCTCCCGAGTCCATCAGTTGACCAGGTACGTCCCCACGCACGGACAGGGTCGGCACTCGGCCGTGCTGCTCCTGCTCGGCCAGGGGCCGCGGGTGCTGTTGATCGAGAAGGCTGCCGAACTGCGCAGCCATGCCGGTCAGCCTGCCTTGCCGGGAGGTGGGGTCGACCCGTCGGATGTCGATGCCGTCGCCGCCGCCGTCCGAGAGGCGCGTGAGGAAACCGGGCTGGACCCGTCCGGGGTGGTGCCGTTCGCGACCCTGCCCGATCTGTGGGTCCCGGTTTCGGACTATGTGGTCACCCCGGTGTTGGCCTGGTGGCGGCAACCAAGCCAGGTGCATGCCGCGGACGCCGCCGAGGTCGCCGCCGTGCACGTCCTTCAGATCAGCGAGTTGGTGGATCCGGCGAACCGCTGCACCGTCCGTCACCCAAGCGGTTTCCTCGGGCCGGGCTTCGCGGTGCGCGGCATGCTGGTCTGGGGGTTCACCGGTGGCCTGCTCTCCAGATTCCTGGACGAGGTCGGCTGGTCGGTGCCCTGGGATCGGGGGCGGATCGTCGATCTGCCGGTGTCTGGACTGGACGAGCCCTAGTCGTGGCCATCATCGACTGGGTTCTGGTCGGAGCGATCATCGCGTTCGCCTGGGCGGGCTGGCGCCAGGGATTCGTGGTCGGTGCGCTGTCCTTCGCCGGATTCCTTGGTGGTGGCCTGGCAGCCGTCTTCCTGGTGCCCGGGGTGATCGAGGGGGTCGTCCCCCAGGGGCCGATGCGTGCCATCGTGCTTGCCGGAACGGTGCTGGCCTGCGCCCTGGCCGGGCAGGTGGCCTGCTCCCTGGCCGGTCGAAGCCTGCGCAGCCAGATGACCTGGTCACCGGTGCAGTTCGTGGACAATTTCGCCGGGGCAGCCCTGAACGTTCTGGCGCTGGCGGTGATCACCTGGATTCTCGCCAGCGCCCTGGCATCGTTGCCGGCCACGAGCGAGGCCGTGCGTTCCTCCCGACTGGTCGTCGCCCTTGACTCGGTCGTCCCCGATCAGGTCCGCAATGGCTTCACTCGACTGCGTGACACGGTCGGGAGTACGGCGGCCCCGCAGGTCTTCTCGGCCCTTGCTGAGATCACCGGCCCGGACGTCCCGGAGGTCGACCCGGCGGCGGTACGCACCAGGGGAGTGCGCCGAGCCATGGCGTCGGTGGTCCGGATCACTGGCTCTGCCCCGGACTGCTCCTCGTCCGTGAGCGGATCGGGGTTCGCGGTCGGACGCAGCCTGGTGGTGACCAATGCCCACGTGGTCGCGGGAATCGATCACCCCCAGGTGGAACTGCCCGATGGTCGAGTGCGAGCCGGGCGGGTGATGGCCTTCGATCCGCGACTGGATGTCGCCGTCCTGCGAGTTCCCGACCTCGGGGTTCCCACCCTGGACTTCTCCACCTCCGGGCCTCGAACCGGGGACGATGCCGTGGTGATGGGCTTCCCGGAAGGCGCCGGACTGGTCGTGGCTGCGGCCCGGGTTCGAGCGGATTTCCAGGCGAGGGGGGATGACATCTACGGCCAGGCCGGGGTGGATCGGGAGGTGATCTCCTTCCGCGGGAGCGTCCAGCCGGGCAACTCCGGCGGTCCATTGGTCAGTGCACGCGGGAGCGTCTTCGGGATGGTCTTCGGATCTGGCCGGACCGACCCGACCACCGGGTACGCCATCGCCGTCTCGGACCTGCTGCCGATCGTCGATGCCGGTCGCCGGGCCGATGAGCCGGTCAGTACGGGCTCGTGCCAGACGCGCCGATGAGGTGCTCCAGGCTCGCCCGCACTGCATGTGCATCCACCGGCGCTGCAGGGGTAGCGGACTCCAGGTTGGCCAGGGCGCGTCGGGCGATCCGTTGTGCTCCGACCTGGTTGCCTCGGGCCCGATGGGTGAGGGCAGCGGCCCACTGGGCAAGCGCCTGCCAGGCCAGCCGCTCGTCCGATGGGCAGCAGCGCCAACGCTGCTCGAAGACCTCGTGCGCATGGAAGGGCAGATCCCGATCGAGATAGTCCAGGGCCCACGACCAGGCCTGACTCCCGCTGATCGTTGACCGGGTGGGAACCGACTCCACGATCAGCGCGGGGTCGCCGTCCCAGGGCAGAGGTCGGCCGAGGCGATCGCGCGGGCGCTCGACGCCGACCGGTCGACCCATGGGGCGGTTCCCGGCGCGGTCGGCGGGTGAATCGATGCCGCGATCGGGGCGGCGATCGACCGGGTGCGGGTGCCGTGCGCGCTGGTTCACGTCGGCCTAACCGCGCCGGGCATCCAGCCAGGCCAGCAAGCCGTCACTGAACTGGGACGGTGCCTCCTCCTGTGGGAAGTGGCCCACCGGCAGTGACCACTCCTGGTAGTCACCGGACACCAACTCGCGACTGCCTCGGTTCGAGGACGGCAGCAGCAGTGGATCGGCGGAACCGTGTACCAGAAGGACGTCGACTGAGATAGGGGTGGACATCGCGTTCAGGTAGCGACGGCCATCGGTCCGAACCCGTGACCGGACCGCCCAGCGGTATCCCTCCACTGCCGTGTGGGCAGTGGGCCAGCGCAGGAAGGCGGATCGATAGGCGGCGGAGGCCTCGTCCACCCAGCCCGGGTCGGCGGACCATGTCCGCAACAGGGTCTCCAGGCGTGCACCGTCCTGCCTGGTGAAGGCCCGCTCCGGCCAGAACGGGATCTGAACCGCGCCGAGCAGTCCCATCCGGCGCCACTGCCCGCCGCGCAGGGTGTTCGCCCGCATGGCCCGCGGGTGCGGCATGGACACGGGGACGATCCCCCGGGTTGCGGCCGGCTGCAGTGCCGCCGTCGTCCAGGCACCCAGACCACCCCAGCCGTGCCCGACGATCCAGGCCTGCTCCTCGCCGAGGCTTCGGGTGACCCCGGCGATATCGGCTGCCAGGGTCATGGCGTCGTAGCCGCGGGGGGTGTGATCGGAGCCGCCGTAGCCGCGCAGATCCATGGCGATGGCCCGGTAGCCCGCTTCTGCGAGCGCAACGATCTGGTGCCGCCAGGTCCACCAGAACAGCGGGAATCCGTGAATCAGCAGGACGGCTGGTCCGGAGCCTGCCTCGACGACGTGGAATCGGGCGCCATTGGCGGCGACGACCCGATGCTCCCAGGGGCCAGGGGCTTCGATCGCCCGCTCGGGTTCGGTGATCATGGGCGTGCGGGGAGCAGCGCTCCTCACGGGTTCATCGCGTCGGTGCGACTGCTCGTCGACTCGGGGCCGGCGCCGAGCACCTGCTGGGTACGGGCGAACTCGGCGATGGCGCGCTGTGGGCCCTTGATGGCCTGAGCCTTGCGGTAGGCCAGTGCGCCGGTGGCACCCGCCGTGATGAACAGCAGCAGGGTGACCAGCCCGAAGCCGGCCCAGGTCGGCAATCCTAGTTGGACGAAGACATAGGCGAGGGTGACCAGCAGGAAGACACCAGCCAGGGCCACGCTGCCGATGGCGACGAGGCCGAAGACGCTCGTTCGGGCGATGGCGGCCCCGTCCGCGGCCAACTCGGCCTTGACCAGTGCGACCTGCGCCTGGCCGAGGCGCTTGGCATTGTCGACGACCTGGGTGACCAGATGCAGCAGGCTGGAGGGGCGCTCGTCTGGCATGCACGGCAGGCTATCGCGAGTCAGCGCTGGTAGACGTCCGGAATGCCGTCCCCGTCCTCATCGGCCTCCTCGACCGCGGCGATCGAGGCGTAGGCCCGATTCCGGGCCAGCAGCAGGCCCGAGGCCAGCACGGCGGCGACGGCTGAGGCCGCCAGGATCGCGATCTTGGCCGAGTCCAACTGCTCGGGTACGTCCTCGAAGCCCAACTCGGCGATCAGCAGGGCCACGGTGAAGCCGATACCGGCCAGCGTGCCGATGGCACCGACATCCCGCCACTTGATCGACTCCGGCAGGCTGGCCCCGGTGAACCGGGCCACCAGCCAGGCGGTGCCGAGAACCCCGATGGGCTTGCCGATGACCAACCCGGCCATGATGCCGATCGCGATCGGTGCCGCCAGGGCGGCGCCCAGGCCGATCGCCCTGAGGTCCACACCGGCGGCGGTGAAGGCGAAGATGGGCACGCAGATCCCAGCGCTGATCGGGTGCAGGCGATGGGAGAGCCGATCACCCGGGGAGGTCGACTCGCCGGGGTCGGTTCGGATGCGGGTGAGCAGGCCCAGGATGACGCCGGTGACGGTGGCGTGGACACCGCTCTCGTGCATGCAGAACCAGGCGATCAGGGCCAGCGGGACGTAGGCCAGCGGCGTGCTCACCCGACGGCGTTGCAGCAGCCAGTAGCCCAGGCAGAACAGCAGCGCCGCGACCAGCCAGCCCAGGGTGATGGCATCGGTGTAGAAGATGGCGATCACGGCGATCGCCCCGAGGTCGTCGACCACGGCCAGGGTGAGCAGGAAGGCGCGCAGGGCGACCGGCAGTCGGCGTCCGACCACGGCGAGGACGGCCAGGGCGAAGGCGATGTCCGTCGCCATCGGCACCCCCCAGCCTGCCAGCGAGGCCGGGGCAGAACCATCGGCGAACGGACCGGCAGCGGGGCCCTGGAGGGCGAACAGGTTGACCCCGGCGTAGATCGCGGCCGGGACGGCCATCCCGCCGATCGCGGCCGCGATCGGGACGGCGGCCTGCGCCGGCCGGGACAGGGATCCCAGGACCAGTTCGTGCTTCAGTTCCAGGCCGACGATGAAGAAGAAGAGTGCCAGGAGTCCGTCTGCGGCCCAGGTACCGACGCTGAGGTTCAGGTTGATGGAAGCCGGGCCGATCTGGAAGTCGACCAGGTTGGCGTACGCGTCCCCCCAAGGTGAGTTGGCCCAGACCAGGGCGATCCCGGCGGCGGCCAGCAGCAGGACTCCGCCGACGGTCTCGCTGCGCAGTTGGTCCAGGACCCAACTGCGCTGCGGCAGGGCCAGTCGGCCGAGGAAGACACGCTGCTGGCTCACTCGTCCAGACTAGGCGGCGGCCGGCCGGTTGCGCGCGTCCGAGTGGATCGTCCGAATCGAACCTGCCAGTCGATCCTGCGAGTCAGTCCTCTGAGTTTGAACCGGCCAGTCCGGTGGCGATCAGCCCCATCACGGTGGGGTCCGCCAGCGTGGTCACGTCCCCGAGTTCACGCTGGTCGGCGACATCGCGCAGCAGACGTCGCATGATCTTGCCGGACCGGGTCTTGGGCAGTTCGGCCACGATCATGACCTGGCGTGGCTTGGCGATCGGGCCGATCTCCTTGGCCACGTGGTCGCGCAGTTCCTTGACCACCTCGGTTCCGTCCGCTCCATCGGCAAGGGCCGCGCTTCGCAGGATCACGAAGGCGACGATCCCCTGGCCGGTCATCGGGTCGGCGGCACCGACGACCGCAGCCTCGGCGACCTTGGGGTGGGAGACCAGGGCCGACTCGACTTCGGTGGTGGAGATGCGGTGCCCGGAGACGTTCATGACATCGTCCACCCGGCCCAGCAGCCAGATCGCACCGTCATCGTCCAGCTTGGCACCGTCGCCGGCGAAGTAGTACTGCGGCCAGCGCGACCAGTAGGTGTCGATGTAGCGCTGCGGATCGCCCCAGATACCGCGCAGCATGCTGGGCCACGGTTCGGTGACCACGAGGTAACCGCCGCCGCCGTGTGCGACCGGACGGCCTTCGTCGTCCACCACCGCGGCACCGATACCGGGCAGCGGGGTCATGGCCGAACCAGGCTTGGTGCCGGTGACCCCCGGCAGCGGGGAGATCATGATCGCCCCCGTCTCGGTCTGCCACCAGGTGTCCACGATCGGGCAGCGATTCCCGCCGATCACCTCGCGGTACCACATCCAGGCCTCGGGGTTGATGGGCTCACCGACGGAGCCCAGCAGTCGCAGGCTGGACAGGTCCTTGCCAGCCGGCAGGTGATCGCCCCACTTCATGAAGGTGCGGATGGCGGTCGGTGCGGTGTACAGGATGGTCACCCCGTGTCGCTGGACGATGTCCCACCAGCGATCCTGGGTCGGGGTGTCCGGGGTGCCCTCGTAGATCACCTGAGTCACGCGGTTCGCCAGGGGCCCGTAGACGATGTAGCTGTGCCCGGTGACCCAGCCGATGTCGGCGGTGCACCAGTAGATGTCCGAGTCGGGCTTGAGGTCGAAGACGTTGCGGTGGGTGAAGGACGCCTGGGTCAGGTACCCGCCCGAGGTGTGCAGGATGCCCTTCGGCTTACCGGTGGTCCCGGACGTGTACAGGATGAACAGCGGGTGCTCGCTGTCGAATCCCTCGGCCTCATGCTCGGTGGACTGTCGATCGACCAGGTCGTGCCACCAGATGTCGCGGTCCTGGGTCCATGAGACCTCTGCGCCGGTGCGCTTGACGACGATCACATGGCTCACCGGACTGGTGCCCTGTTCGGCTAGGGCGTCCAGGGCCTCGTCCACCGCGGGCTTCAGGGGCATCGCCGAGCCGCGACGGTTCTGGCCGTCGGCGGTGATGACGAGCTTGGCCTGTGCATCGTCGATGCGACTGGACAGGGCGTGGGCGGAGAAGCCGCCGAAGACCACGGAGTGCGGGGCACCGATGCGAGCACAGGCGAGCATGGCCACGATGGCCTCGGGGATCATCGGCATGTAGACGGCGACCCGGTCCCCGGCGGTGATCCCGAGTTCGCCGAGTGCGTTGGCCGCCTGGCAGACCTCGTCCTGCAGTTGGGCGTAGGTGATGTCCCGGCGATCCCCAGCCTCGCCCTCGAAGCGGATGGCCACCTGCTCGCCGTGTCCGGCGGCGACATGACGGTCAACGCAGTTGTGCGCAACGTTCAACCGGCCGCCGACGAACCACTTCGCGAATGGGGCCTCGGACCAGTCCAGCACCTCGGTGAACGGCTCGAACCAGTCCAGGGCCCGTGCCTGCTCGGCCCAGAACTCCAGACGGTCGGCCCCTTGCTCGTACATCTGCCGCTGTGCATTGGCCTGGGCCGCGAACTCGGGCGTCGGCGCGAAGACGCGGTTCTCCTGCAGCAGATTCGACAGGGCATCTGAGGACATGGCACTCCTTCGCGACGACACGGCATCTGATGCGCAGGTTAGAGGACAGGGTCCGTCCGGCGCACTGATCCTGGCGGGGTTCGCTCCGATTCCGGGCTGCGCGCCGGCCTCGACTGCGGAGCGATCCCGGCTGGGCTCCAGCCCGATGGGCGGACCAGTAGGGTCACTGGCGATGGGCACCTGGGCCGAGTTGCACCGGGCGGAGCCGGAGCGACTGCATGCCGTCCTGGCCCGGCCGGGGCTTGCCGAGGTCCTGCTGGGTGCTCGGGCCGATCTGGATGCACTGCTCTGGCGACGCGATGTGCGGGCCGCCGCGGCGTCGGTGGCGACGGCCAGCATTGAACGTGGCGCCCGGGCCTCGGCGGCCATCGACGGGGCGGACGTCTTTGCCGCTGACGATTCACCGATGGGCCGGGTGCTGGCCCGCGCCATGGCGGTGACGATGGCGGTCCCGGGCCAGGTGAGCACCTTCGAGCGGGCTCCGTTGCAGGTGATGGCGCACCTGCACGCGGTTGCCGCCGTGGGCTTCGAACCGGCCGACGCCCTCGGTCGGCCCCGGTCCGTGATGGAGGCCGATGACCCGCTGCGGATCGGCGCGCCTGCGCCGGTCGAGGCACTCAGCCCTGCCCTGGTGGCCCTGGCCCAGTTGTTGGTCAGATCGCCGGTATTGGTCAGATCGCCGGCGCTGCCGGAACTGCCGGGGCTCGCCGTGGCGGCCATGGCGCACCACGAGATCATCGGTCTCCGTCCATTCGGCTGGGGATCGGGACTGGTCGCGCGGGCCTTGGTGCGCTGCGTCCTTGCCAGCCGCGGCCTGGACCCGTCCTGCTTCAGCAGCCCCGAGTCCGGCATGCTCGACCAAGGTCGGCCTGCGTACGTCCAGGCGGTTCGAAGCTACCTGGACGGATCCCCGGACGGGCTTGCCGCCAGCCTGGAATGGTTCTGCGTGGCGATCGGCCTGGGAGCACGGGCGGCGGGATCCTTCGATGCCTGAGTCGCTCAGCCTGCTGCAGATCGCGGTCATCGCCGTCTGCGTCATGCTCACCGGTGCGTCGAAGACGGCGATGCCAGTGGCTGGTGTGATCTCGGGGACGTTGCTGGCGGCGATCCTGACCCCGACGGTTGCGGCCGGCTTCCTGGTGCCCTTGCTCCTGGTCGGCGACGTGATCGCCCTGGCCCGCTATCGCCAGCATGTTCAGTGGCGGCTGATCGGACGACTGCTGCCCGGGCTGGTGGCGGGGTTCGTCCTGATGGCAGTGGCCTTCCGCTACCTGGATACCTCGGTGCTGGAGCGGATCCTGGGGGCGCTGATCCTGGCGTCGTTCGTCATGGAGGTCTGGCGGCGTCGTTCCAAGGAGCGACTGGTGACAACGCGGCCCGGCCCGGCTCGGGCGCAAGCAGCCTTCTTCGGCTCCCTGGCGGGTATGACGACGATGGCGGCCAATGCTGGCGGCACGGCCATGTCGCTGTACCTGATCGCGATGCGAGTGCCGATGCTGGCTTTCATGGGAACCTCAGCCTGGTTCTTCGCCTTCTTGAACCTGGCCAAGGTGCCGGTCGTGCTCGCCTTGGGGTTGGTCTCGCACCAGTCCTTCCTTGTGGGTGCCTGGTACCTCCCCGCGCTCTTCCTCGGAGCCGGCTTGGGGGTCTGGCTTTTCAAGCGGATGAACCAGGAGATCTTCACCAAGGTCGCCCTGGTGGTCAGTGCCGCCATCGGGGCCTGGCTCCTCGTGCTCGGTTAGTCAGGATCGGGCTGAGCGACGCATGGCGTACCAGGCGATACCCAACGCGACGGCTCCGATCGCCACCCCGGCCCCGGCGGCGGCCTGACGGCCGTCGATGCGCTTGCGCATCCCGACGGGCCGGACGAAGTCGAGCACCGGCCATTCGCGTGTGCTCGCGATGCGACGCAGGTCCGCGTCCGGATTGACGGCGACCGGGTTCCCGACCAACTCCAGCATGGGCAGATCGGTGTGCGAGTCCGTGTACGCGAAACTCAGGTCGAGGTCGTAGTCGTACTCGGCCGCCAGCGCCAGCATCGCCTCGGCCTTTCCCTCGCCGTAGGCGTAGAAGAGGATCTCGCCGGTGTACCGGCCGTCCTCCACCGCGACCTGCGTGCCGATCGTGATGTCGGCGCCGAGCCGTTGCCCGATCGGCTCGACCAGGTCGGTTCCGGAGGTGGAGATGATGATGACATCCCGGCCCGCTGCCTTGTGCTGGGCGATGAGATCAAGCGCCTCCTGGTAGATGATCGGCTCGACGATCCGGTCCAGGGCCTGCGAGACGATGCCTTGGACTGTCTCCACCTCCCACCCGGTGACGAGTTCGGCCATATAGGCGCGCATGCGCTCTATCTGATCGTGGTCCGCACCTGAGGCCATGTAGACGAACTGCGCATAGGCGCTGCGGACGACATCGGTTCGGCCGATCAGCCCACCACGGTAGAGCGGCCAGGCGAAGGCGAAGGAACTCGATTTGGCCAGGATGGTCTTGTCGAGGTCGAAGAAGGCCGCGGCGGGCACGTCCCACGGTAACCCGGAACGCCGAAGTTTGTCCTGGGATGTCGCGTGGCCTGACTGTCCGGTGTCCTGTGGCTACATCCACAGGGTCCAGCAGGTCGATGATTCATCCACAGGTCCCCATCTGAGGCTTTGCCTGGAAGAGGTCGATGCGCAGGCTGACGACATGCATACGGCACCGGTCACCTCGACGAAGCACCGAGTACTGCTGATCACGGAGGACCCAGACCTCATCGACGACGTCCTGCAGTTGGCCGCGGCGGCCGATGTCGAGATCTTCGCAAGCCCCACGGCCACCCGGAGCCAGTGGGCGACCAGCCCGCTGGTGCTCGTGGGGGCGGACGCTCTGGCCGGGCTCGTCCGGGTACCGCTGGAGCGCCGGCGTGACGTGATCGTCATCCTGCCCCAGGAGGGACCAGGCAATCCGGCACGTCGAGTCGGGAGTTCTCCGGAACCGTGGCGTGATTCGGTGGCGATCGGTGCCGAGCACGTCATCGTGCTGCCCGAGGCGGCACGTTGGCTGGGCGATCGACTCGGACTGGTCGCCGAAGGCCCATGCCGCAACGGTGCCGTCGTTGGCGTACTGGGGGCGGTCGGCGGGGCCGGTGCGTCGACGCTGTCGTGTGCCATGGCACTGGCCGCGCGTCGGTCTGGACGCAGTGTGCTGCTGGTCGACCACGATCCGCTCGGGGCTGGCTTGGACCTGGTCATGGGATCGGAGGAGTTGCCTGGGGCTCGCTGGGAGGACGTGGTGGGCTTGCGCGGAGAAGCCGGCATGACAGGACGGATCAGCGCCGCAAACCTGGACGCCGCGCTCCCACATCCGCATGGGGTGGCCTTGCTCTCCCATGGCCGGCGTGCGATGCGGGCCGCGGCTTCATCGGGCACCCTGGTGAACGGGTTCGACTTGGATCCTTCGAGGTCGGATCCCACGGTGTCCGGTCTGTCCGCAGTGGCGGCTGTCCTGGAGGCTGGGATTCGCGGATACGACCTGGTGATCGCGGACCTGCCCACCATTGCATCGGTGCCTGAGGTCGACCCAGCTCATCTGTTCCTGGTCGTGCCGAATCGCATTCGAGCGATCGCCGCTGCCGCCGTGGTCCTACCGGTGATCGGGGCGATGGCTGTGGAGCATCACATCGTGCTGCGTTCATCGCCCAAGGCGGTGGCGCTGCGCGATGCTGAACGGTCATTGGCCGCCACGATCATCGGCGAACTCGCCGACGACGCCAAGGTTTTGTCCGCAGCGGAGTCCGGTGACCTGATGCCCGACGGCCTGGTGCGGGCAGCGACCGTGATCCTGGAGCGCTCCGGATTGCTGGCCGAGGAGTCCGCCCGTCCTGAGTCGGTTCGACGTGGGTCAGCTTCACCTGAGTCGGCTCCACCCGAGTCAGCTCGAGCCGAGTCAAGTCGACGCGAGTCAGTTCGACGTGAGTCAAGTCGACGGGCGCACGGGAGATCGGCAGCGTGAGCGACCGATCGCTCCCGGCCGGCAACACCGGTCTGGTGGACCGGGTGAGAACTCGACTGGTCGCGACGGCCTCGCAGGCCACGCCCACCCGTGTTGCCCAAGCGCTCCGCGAGGAGGGCCTCATCCTGGGTGATGCCGCGGTGCTGTCCCTGGTCGAGGACGTCCGCAGGGAACTGATCGGTGCCGGACCGCTGGAGCCCTACCTACGCATGTCGGAGGTGACCGACGTGCTGGTCACCGGTCCGACCGCGGTGTGGATCGATCGCGGTCGGGGCCTGGAACGCGTCGAGGCAGGCTTCCGGGACGAGGATGAGGTGCGGCGGCTGGCACAGCGGTTGGCAGCATCCGCGGGGCGGCGACTGGACGGGGCCATGCCCTACGTCGATGCCCGCCTTGCCGATGGCACGCGGCTGCATGCGGTGTTGCCACCGCTCGCCGTCGATGGAACCGTGATCTCACTGCGAGTGCCCCGGCAACGGTCCTTCGACCTCGAGGATCTCATCGGTGCCGGAACGATCGACGCGCAAGGAGCTCGATGGCTCAGTGCGATCGTGCAAGGCCGTTTGGCGTTCCTGGTGTCCGGTGGAACCGGGTGCGGCAAGACCACCATCCTGTCCTGCCTGCTGGGCCAGGTGCCGGAGCATCATCGGATCGTCCTGGTCGAGGACTCAGCCGAACTTCGTCCCGATCATCCGCATGTGGTGCGGCTGCAGGCGCGGATGGCGAATGTCGAGGGTGCCGGTGCGGTCACCCTGCGAGACCTGGTCCGGCAGTCGCTGCGCATGCGTCCGGATCGCCTGGTGGTCGGCGAGGTGCGAGGAGCTGAGGTGGTCGACCTGCTGACGGCGATGAACACCGGGCACGAAGGCGGATGCGGCACCGTGCACGCCAACGCGGCCGAGGATGTGCCCGCCCGACTTGAGGCCCTGGGCCTGATGGCCGGTCTGGATCGCATGGCCCTGCACGCACTGATGGCCGCCGGCATTGACGCGGTCATTCATCTGCGTCGTGGATCGGATGGCTGTCGCCGGGTGGACGGGGTCCATGTGATGCACGTGGCGCAATCAGGACTGGTGTCCGCCGTCCCTGCTCTGGTGCGGGCTGATGGCGCACTGAAGCCGGCGGCAGCGGCTGAGGAACTCGCGGCGCGGATCGTACGAGCAGGGGCGGAGCATCCGTGATCGCCCTGGTGGTGGCAACCCTGGTCGCGGTCAGCACCTGGCTCGCCTGGCCGGGCCCGGTCGATGACCGACTGCGGCGGGTCGGACTGGTCACTGGTGCTGTCGACAGCAGGTTGACGGCCACCGCCGTCCTGATGTGGATGGGTGAGCGCATTGCGGTCGGGCCGTGGCATCGGCGGCGACGCGCAGCGGCTCGAATGCGTTTGATCGAGGCGGTCGGAGCCCTGGCGGCCGAACTCGATGCTGGTCAGACCCCTGATGCTGCCCTGCAACGGGCTGCCGGCGTCCCTCCTGCTTGGCCCACCACCCTGGCCGCCATCGAACTGCATGCACCGGTGCCCGCGGCGCTGCGGCTGGATGCCGAGGGTGCCGCTGTGGGTCAGCAGGCGCTGCTGCGGTCGATCGCAGCGTGCTGGGAGGCCGCGGAGATCTCCGGTTCGGGCCTGAGCACCGCCGTCGGCCGACTCGCGGTAACGGCCCGAAGGGCCGAGGAGACTCGGGTCCAACTCGAGGGTGAACTGGCTGCGCCGCGTGCGACGGCTCGGCTGTTGGCTGGTCTGCCAGCCTTCGGGGTGCTCATCGGCTTCGCGCTCGGGGTGGATCCGTTCGGGTGGCTCCTTGGCGGTCCGATCGGGTGGGCCTGCCTGATGGCTGCGAGCGCACTGATCGTTCTGGGGATGACGTGGACGGGCCGAATCGCTGCGGCCGTGGAGCGGCAGCTGTGATCATCCTGAGCGCGATCCTGATGGCCCTGGCGGTGTGGGTGTGGATGGGCTCCACCGGTCGGCATCGACTGCCGGCATCCCGTGGGAGCAAGCCGGTGATCCGCACCAGGTCCATACCCGTGCTCCCTGCGGTCGCGGTCATGTCGGTGGCGGTGACCCTGATGGTCGGCGGGTTCCTCGGTCTCGTCCTCGGCATCGCCTGCTGGTTCGCCGTGCCCAGCCTGCTGCGACGACTCGAGCCGGGCGCAACCCGACGTCGACGACAGGATCTGCAACGTCAGTCACCTGAGGCCGTCGACCTGCTGGCAGCGATCATCGCCTGCGGTTCGACGCCCCAACAGGCGCTTCAGGTCGTGGCTGGGGCCCTCGGTCCACCGGTGGGGGAAGACCTGCATCAGGTGGCGAGGATGCTCGATCTGGGCGCCACACCTGAGCAGGCGTGGGAGGCCCTCCCGGGTGATCACCCGCTGACGCCCGTGGGCCGTGCCTTTCGACGCTCGGCGGGATCCGGTGCGGCCCTGCACCATGTCCTGGCCACCGTGGCCGAGGACCTGCGTCGCCGACGTCGCATCGAGATCGAGGTCGCAGCCCGCTCCGCCGGTGTGCGGGCAGTAGGACCACTTGCGGCCTGCTTCCTGCCCGCCTTCGTCCTGGTCGGGATCGTGCCGGTCATCGCATCCTTCGCCAGCCGCCTGCTCTGACGGGAATGGGAACCAAAAGTCTCACCCCTCAGAACCCGCAGTCTCACCGATAGCCGACGCCCCGGCCTCCCTGCTCGCACTCCTGCGTGCCCGGTGGTCCTGGGGCCGCCTGCGGCAGTTGGCCGGCACTTGGACCTCCTTCGCGTGTGGCGATCGACTCTGTGCCTGATCGACTCTGCCCCCGATCGACTCTGCGCCAGATCGACCGGGCAATCCGTGATCGGGGAGTCGGTGAACTTGGCAACCCATTGACCTTGCTGGCGCGCTATCCCCAGTCCGGTCCCTTCTGGTCTGCCGTCCACAGGTGCATCGCAGCCACTAGCGATGCACGGCTCTGGTGAAAGACGGTGGGTCAGCCAAAGGGCA
>Ga0172372_10006461_pt1 | contig 15990 bp, 15 predicted proteins | sample LakKiv5m_2_FD_114544 | JGI IMG/M metagenome (GOLD analysis project Ga0172372, IMG submission 114544) | Freshwater microbial communities from Kabuno Bay, South-Kivu, Congo - kab_092012_9.5m | ecosystem: Environmental > Aquatic > Freshwater > Lake | place: Democratic Republic of the Congo...
AATCTGGCTAAAATTGTTCGAGTCTGATTTAAATTTTAGCTATTTTAAAAGACCCTTAGTTGTTTTTGATTCAACAAATAAGTTTTCTAAAAGATCTTCCCTACATTTGGTCAATACCGAATTCAAATTACTAAAATATAAAATAAAGATTTTTAATCCAATTATTCAAATTTTGGTGCATTTAACTCGCATTATATACATATTTATTCCTTATCAAGCAAAAAAATTTATCGATAAATTTTTTATTAAATCGTATTCGAGTGAAAAAATCGAAAAAGTATTATTAAAGAATAATTTACCGATAAATAAAGAAATGATCATGAAAGATATTACAATTGATGTTATTATCCCTCACTACAATAGACCAACTTCACTTAACTTAGCAATAAAATCTATTGAACATCAAAATATTTCTAATAGTATTAATATAATCGTAGTTGATGATAACTCTAAAATGAAAATAGAACTTGATACAAAACCAAAAGACAATATTAATATCTCCTTACATAAAACTGCAACAAATTCGGGTGGGCCAGCAACTCCACGAAATTTAGGATTAGTTAATTCCAAATCAGATATAGTTGCATTTCTTGATAGCGATGATCAATGGTCCGAAAATCACCTGGCTAGTGCCCTACAAAAAGTCCCATACGATTTAGGTTACGCGCAAAATATATTTGGGAAATGTATATCTAATTTTTCAATGAAATCTTTGATATTTAATAACTTAATTATTACAAGTAGTGTAGTTCTACCAAGAAAATTAGTAATGAAAGTAGGAGATTTTCCAATTTCCTCAGGCCACTTAATTTATGAAGACTACGCTTATTGGTTACGCTGCACCCTATTCTTAAATTTTTTTTTAAGTGGAGAGAATAATGTTTTATATACGACAAATAGTGTAGATTCTTACAGAAAGTCCTACGCATCTGATCAGATCTGTCTACAAAATACGTTTCAAGATTTTGCTAAATTTCTCGAATTCTATAACATAAAGCTTAGTTTTTTTTATAAAACTCTGATCAAATATAGATTTTTAAGAAGTTTGATTTCTAATTTACTTTGGTAAATAATATTTTTAGATATTTTAATCTAGTTCGATTATTATTAGGCTTTAAGCTAATAATTTTTCTTAATATATGTAAACGTATACTTATCGAAATTTTCAAAAGTATATCAATTTTTTGCCAATTGTTCAGTTTTGTGATTTTTCTACCTACGCTTTGACAATTAAATTCCTCTATATACCTTTTAACGTCCATTGAATAAATTGAAGATGCGCTTTCCTTATGTCTTCTATAATAAATATTCTTTATATTAGTAAGATAAACTTTTAAATTTGTGTTGCAGATGTTATACAAAAATTCTAAATCCATAGCTGTGTGATAAATTTCTGAAAATTTTATATTTTTTATTGGTTCAGTTCTCCAATAAATTGATGGGAAATACGCCCAATCGCCTATTGCTAAACTCTTCATCAAATCCTTATTAGAAATAAAACGCTCTGCTTTAGGACTAATCATCCTTTTTACAATATCAATTAAATTTATTTCTTTTTCACCATACTTATTTACTACTAGAACTTTATTAATAAATATATCAACGTCATTTCTATAGAATAATAGTCTTAACTCTTCGAAATTAATTGCGTCATTAAATAAATCATCCGATCCGCAAATTTGTGTAAAAATTCCATCACTAATTTCAAAACACTTGTTGAAATTCCCCGCAATGCCTAGTCTTTTTTCATTCGCGACATATGAAATTCTCGGAAATTTTTTTACTATTTTTCTAACACTGTCAAATTCCGATACATCTTCTACTACCGTAAATTTCGCAAATTCGAAGTAGTTGGGTGGTATTGAACAAAGAGTTTCATATAAAAATTGACTTCTACCATAAGCTGGAATTAAGACATGAAGTAAAGGTTTCATCATATAGATTAAATAATACTTTAATACTGGTGAATTGTTAACATAAACTATGATGGCCATTTAAACTTTTCATTGAATTAGCGTATTATTAATGATTGACATGAATAACTACATACTTTCGAGATCTATGGAAAAGGTTTCAACTGAATTTTAGTTTGTTTTCAACATAACTTAATACAATTGACTTAACTTCTTTAATGCTTTTTTAACATTAAAAATCGTCTTGCAATTTAATTTTTGTATATCTTTTTAAATTTTCAAATCCATAAATTATTTCTATTTCATTATTATAAATTGGATTTTTAAGCGTTTTTTGGTAGGGAAAATAAAAAATCACATTATTACTCAGTTCTTTTCCTATTAATGCTATGGATGTAAACGGAATGCAAATTACCAATTTAGATTCGGCGACTATTTCGTACGGATTACTATTCCACAGTAAAATTTCTATTTTTGAGTTCTTTTTTAACTTTTCAATATAGTCAAAATATTCAATTGAGTGCACACCTCTATTCAATTGTCGTTTTGGTTTTATTCTAATTTGTGTATTCTGAAGTTCGAAAAGGTAAGTTTTGAGATTTATAATATCTTCAAGAAAATCTATAGCCAACTTATCATTGTAAAAATTATTTTTTTTATATTTTTCAAGAGGTGCAACATCGAAAATTGTAATAACGTTCTTTTTTTCTATATCAAATACTTGTGGAATTTTGAAAATTATAGGGCCTACAGCTCGAAATTCTATTTTGGAATTAAATTTGTTCAAATAATTGGCATAGTTTTGACTCCATACCCAATGTATATCACCCAAACTGGCTTCATCAACCATTGTATTTCCTGGAGTACTGTTACTTTGATCCTCGAATTGAATATCTATACTATTCTGGCTGTAGTGAATAACATGTGTTTTAAATTTCCTCGTATACTTTGAAAAATAGAATTCAATTGGATAATTTTTACCTGAACTAATAGTTGTAAATACATCAACTTCATAAAATGTATTCAATATCGCTAAAATTATCCTTTTTTTAATATTTTTTTGTGAATTTTTTAATTCCTGTGTTAATCGCGAAGGATACCTAAGAATACATATAAAGAATAACATAATTACGGGATTTGGAACTTGCAAAATAATTTTATTATTTTCAACTATAAAGTTAAGTTTTTCAGAAGTTATAAAAAAAATTCTTTTTTCTATCAAATCTTTTACTGGAAATTTTTCAATAAAATGTGTATCAATAATGCTTTCTACTAGATCTTCTTCTTGATATTTGGCCAAACTATAAATGATTGCGAATTCTTTTATTTCCATCTTTATTTTACTAATAAAAATAATATATTTATATATTTCCAAAACTCTACTTTTAAGTTTAATAATTTTCTGCAATTTATTCTATCTAAAAAAGTTGGTAAGTACTTCAATAATGTATTCTAATTCTTGCTTTTTTAATTTTGTATGAATTGGTAGTGAAATTTCTCTTTCATAAAAATTTTCTGCATTCGGACATAATCCTTTCTTGTACCCCAAATTTTTAAATACTGGGTGTAGATATACAGGTAAATAATTAACTTGAACAATAATTCCTTTATGCCTTAAATGATTAAATAGTTTTTTTCTAATTTGTTTTTCTACTTTGATGGGAAATAAGTGCCAAAAAGGATCAGAGCCTGGAGTTTTTGTTGGAAGTTCAATTTCCGGTATTGATTTCAATTCTTTAACATATGATTCAAATATATCGCTTCTAATTTTCTTAAATTTATGTATTCTTTCTAATTGGCTCAATGCTAATGCTGCATGTATTTCAGATAATCTGTAATTTAATCCAAATTTATGTACTTCTTGATGCCAAGATCCCTCAGATTTAATAATAAACTTGCTTTTTTCTCGTACAAGTCCATGCATTTTAAAATATCTAGCTTGTTTTAATAAACTCACGTTATTTGAAACTAAAGCACCTCCTTCACCACTTGTAATATTTTTTGTTGGGAAAAACGAAAAAATAGTCATATCGGCAACTCCACCTATAATTTTATTATTTATTTTAGATCCAAATGAATGAGAAGCGTCATCAAATAATAAAATATTTTTTTCTTTTAAAAGTTTTTTAATCTCTAGCAAATTAACTGGATTCCCAGCATAATCAACGCATGTTACAACAGAAGTTTTATTAGTAATATTTGATTTAATTTGGAGTGGATCAACATTACCAGTTTTTATATCAATATCAGAAAAAACAACTTTTGCTCCTTGAATTATTGCTGCAGACGCCGTTGCGATAAAAGTTAAAGGTGACGTTATAACTTCTTTATTTTTAAGATCAATCGTTGAATATGCACAATGCAGAGCAGCTGTGCCAGATGAAACTGCTACCGCCCCCTTTGTTTGGGTAAACCGAGCTATAGCATGTTCGAGTTTATTGATAGAATTACCCATGGTTAAATTATTACTTCTTAAAACCTTTATAACTTTTTTTATGTCATCTTCGTTTACATCGTGACGACCATATGAAATCTTTTTCATGAAATTATGGTACCATTTTACAAACAGAAATTACGTGGAGATAATATACGTGCTGAAATTTTACAAAAATTTTGGTTACCTGGCAAGACAAAATATATATAATTTTTTTAGCTTGTATGTTTAACCTTATCCCATATGAATTAAAAACAAATAGACTTGTTATAAGAACAATAAACCCAAATGAAGACCTTCAGGCGTATTTAGCATTCATGAATAATAAGGAAAACAAATTTATTAAATCTAGCAATTTGAATTGGACGCAAGGATCATTAAGTGAGTATATCCAAATTAAAAATGAAAGTGCCGATGCCATATTACTTGGACTTTTCGATTTAAAATCTAAGCTACACATAGGTAATATCAAATATGAACCCATAAATTTTAACGAAAAATATTGTATAATGGGAATTTTAATTGGTAATTCACATTTTAGAGGTAAAGGATTTGCAAAAGAAGCTATACTTCATACTTTCGAAGATTTATTAATTCCAATGAAAATAAATAAAATAATTTTAGGAGTTGATAAATTAAACCAAGCAGCAATTTTAGCTTACAAAAAATGTGGATTTATTACTACAAAAAATCCAATTCTGAAACTTCCAAATTCAGCTCAAGAAATGACTCTTACTTCCTCAATTTGATTAAATATTAACCACTTCTTTATTAATTTAAAGATGTATGAATTATTCCTTAAAAATTTATTAATAATATTAAATTAATTTCAAAATTATAAATATAAATAAAAACTTTTATTAGAAATATATTAAAACATAAATAATTTTAATTATTAATTGTGTATATTAAAAACTAAAATTTTACTTAATATGAAAAATTTGCACTACAGCTTCAATTGAATTTTGATTTGCTACTGCATTTTTAAATTCAATTCTGAAATTTCCACTTTCTATGTAGGCTTTTGGGTAATCTGGGGAGTCCAACATACGAATATAGTCATAAATCAATTTTAGATTATTTTGATTCATCGGTATTGCATTTTCGACTCTAGTTCTCCTTTTAAAATACTTCACTTCACCTATTTGTGGCGTTTTTGAATAGGTTCCATTACTAATATGAATTATAAATTCTTCAATTACATATCCTATTCTTTTAAAAATATCCGAAAGAGTACCTTCCAGAGAAATTTCTTTACTTAACAAAATATCACCTCCATCAATTTCAGAATTTACTTGTAAAGCATTGACTGGAGTTTTTGTAAAACCCTCTAAAATTAAATTTTGAATGGGCGAACCACCCCTTCCGTATGGTAGTGGTGCAGCGTGAAAAATAATACATTTATAATTGTCATAAATTTCAGCTTCAATTTTCCAATTCCAATGAGTAAAAAAAATATAATCTGGATTAAGTGTTTTTAGTTTATTAAGTTCCAAATCTTTTGGTTCCCTCACCCATTCAATCACCTGATTTAGAATATAGGGATTTTTACAGTTTTCATGAAACCAGCTTTTGGAAGACGCAATTATGAATTTCATTATCTTATAATTTTGCGGATAATCTGAAACGCTTCTGCGCGATTGATTCCAACTTGATGACCCCTTAAAATCGATAATGCATCTATACCCGAAATTGACCTCGAATGGGGTGAATCGTAAATTTCGTCTTTATAAACTTCCAGTGCTTGTATTTTTTTTGACCACTCTAATTCGATATCAATATAATAATTGGGTTTAAAATTTCCAAACATATCTGGATGCCCATAATCTGTTGCTGAAGGTACTTCCATAAATATTATTTCTGATAATACCTCGCCTGGTACTGGGCGAAAAGCTGTCAAAACTGCATGCGAAACAACTCTATGATCAACATTTAGATCAGATGGGCTATGGGTGATAACGATTGTTGGCTTTATTTTTGATTTTATTTCTTCCACAGTTTTGATGATTTTAAGAAGAGATACTTGATCCAACTCATTGTCGGGTAAATTTCCAAAAAAAAGCCATTCAAAACCTAAAACTTGAGAAGCACCAAGTGCAGCTTTTTTTCTTGTGACCCTATCTACCTCTTTCACTGTAAATCGAGCACTCACGCCATCAGTCATGCACATTGCAAATACAGAAACGCCACTTTGAGAAAATTTCGCTAGCGTACCTCCAGCGCCTAAAGTTTCATCGTCAGGATGTGCTACGACAGCTAAAATTTTATCGTTTATTGTCCATTGCATGTTCATATTATAATATTTCGTGAATTATTATCCGAAACGAGTACATCATCTAACTTGGAATATTGGTTCGATTGGTTTAGTTTTTAAAAAACTTTTTAAATTGTTTTGATTTAACCCCTCTGAAATTACACTAAGTGACCTATCGTAGGCATTAACAATGCGATCAATATCGAAGGAATTTATTGCAGTCGAAACATTGTGGCTATTAATTATAAGAACTCCATTTAAAAACATTTCTTGTAAAAAAAGGGTTCTTAATTGGTCAATGGAGTAACATTCGGTACTAGACCAAGACAGAATTTTCCAGCTACTGTGACCTTGAATTTTTAACACACTAGGCAGATTATAGTGCTCTATTAATTCATTTACTTTACTATTGATTTCGTCACCAATTTGAATTAGTTTTGGCACAACCTTTTTATCTAAATGCATATCCAACATTACATTTGCCGCCGCTAAAGACAGTAATTCCCCTCCAAATGTTCCTGAGAAGAATATTTCGTTCATTTCACTCATTATTTCTTTATTTCCCACTATTGCTGATAATGGGTAACCGTTTGCAATGCCCTTTCCAAGAGTTGTTAAATCAGGTACAACGTTAAATAACTCTTGAGCGCCACCCTCTGCAAATCGAAAACCTGTAATAGTCTCATCAAAAACAAGTACTGAATTGTTTTGTTTTGCTAGCTGTTTTACTTTTTTCAAAAAATCATTTTTAGGAAACTCTTTATTCATTGGTTCTAAAATAACAGCGGCGACTTGACCTGAAAATTCTGAAAAAATCTTTTTTAGCGTCTCAATATTATTGTATTGAAATGTATGACTGAGATCCGATACTTCGTTAGGCACGCCTCTATTCCTAGATGTTGTACCTATAAACCAATCTTGCCAACCGTGGTATCCACACATAGCAATGTGTTTTTTACCCGTATACGCCCGCGCCAGTCGGATGGCAGCAGAAGTTGCGTCTGTGCCGTTTTTTGCAAATCGAACCATTTCAGCACTTGGAACAAGTTCACATATTTTTTCGGCGACTTCAAACTCTAAACTTCCTGGGAGTGAATAAATAACTCCTTTTCTTAATTGTTTACGTACTGCTTTATCTACAGTTCTATTTTTGTATCCAACAGTTATGGCAGCCAGTGAATTAACCAAATCGACATAAGTATTTCCATCGATATCCCAGACCTTGGCACCTTTTGCGCTATTAATGAAAAGTGGTGACACCCCCCGGGGATACTGAACATAAGACTTACTAAATGTCTGCGAACCTAATGGAATAATTTTTTCTGTTTTAAGTAAAAATTTGGATGACTCTTCGAATCTTACATTTCTAGTCAATTGGTTCATTACCTTTCAAAGCTAAGTTTCTAAATTCTGATGACTTTTTATTTCGAATATCAGGATAATCTTCTAATAATTGCAGCACCTTGTCAAAAGTCACATATTGTCCTGCCTTTTCGAATATCTTCTTCACAAAATCAAAATCTTCTTGATAATCTACTGTCCACCGTTCAAGTGATAAATCAATTCTGTTTACAAAATTTTGAATCTTAAAAGAATTTGTTCCGTCATAAAATCCTAAAGTCACATGTTCTCTTTGCATTTTTGATAGGTTTGTTCTAAGTAATTTTTTAAATGCAAGCTTGGAAAATATTTCTATGTCCAATCCGTCTGGAAACGTTGGATTTATTGAATTTGAGAGATAATCCAAATCTGAATGATAAAAAGTTTCAAGCATTTCGTCTAGTATTTCGGGCATAAACAAAGGGCAATCTGCAGTAGATCTGATAATTACTTCAGCAGTTGTTTTTGAAATAACTCCTTCAAATCTAGATAAAACATCATTTTCAGAACCTCTAAATACATCTATGTTTTCAGAGCGCAGATAATTATAGAGAGGGTCGTTATCACTCTCAATTGGAATTGCTACGACCAAATTATGTAGTAATTTCGATTTTTTTATTCTATTAATTTGAATTTGAATAAGTGGTTTATTCGAAATTTGCATCAACACTTTTCCGCGTAATCTACTTGATCCAATTCTTGCTTGTAAAATTAATAAATTTTCCCTAATTTTTCCACTTCCTTGGGTCTATTAATTTCTCATCTGCTATCTTTACATCAAAAACTAAATCGTCGTAAGGTCGCAAAAAAGCCTCTACGATTAGTCTAAGTTGCAAAATTGAATCTACTCCGAATAGTAGACTTGATGCCCACTCAATTGATTTTGCATACGCCACACAAATTTCTAAATTACTCAACTTAGTTTCATTAGCTAAATTTAAAAGGCTTTGAGTCGAGTTTTTTACTCCCAATAAAAAATCTGGAATCAAATCTGGTTGTTTGAGTAGGTTCCCTTGTAGAAAAATTGATCGAACAATAAATTCATTACCTTCGTTGTTCAACTGAAGAATTACTTGCGAGTTCTTTTTTCTTTGATCAATAATGCATTCAGGAATTTGAAAAACGTTAAGCGACGGAATGATTTTTTTAGCAGAAAAAACCTCCTCTTCGGTATAGCATGATAAACCTACCTTTTTAGATAGTCCACAATCAATTATCATTTGCAAACCACTGGAAATGCTCTTTGAATATTTTATTATATCTTGATCAAATCCGTGAAGTAGGAAATTTTCAATTGAATCGACTCCCAAGTTAATCAAAGAAGCTTTGGCTGAATTAAGAATTTGCTTAGAATCAGAATAGAACCTTTTTGGGATTTTTGAAGTTATTGTACCTTTGAATTCACCAGATCTAACGTATTTACCAATTGTTTTTTCTGAACTTCCATATTCTGGGGAAGTATCTAGACCAACTTCATTCATCAATTCTAATTCTTTAAATATCTGACTTAAATTATCTTTCGATAAACCAAAAAAATCACTTACTCCTCCATAACTTTGGCCAAAGTTGGCTGTACCAATTACTAACTTTTTTGGGAAATCTAGTGCTTTTGCTTGTTTCAAACTCACATACTGAAGATTACATTAATCTCACAACTATAGAGTTAGCTAACGTAATGTGGTTTACGCAATATTTTAAGATAGGGGCTTATGCGCATTGCTCTTTTATCAGACATACACGGTAATTCCGCGGCATTTAAGACAGCTCTTGACTCAGCACTCAAGTCTGGGTGCAAGTTTTTCCTAGTTTGCGGAGACACCGTTGGTTATTACTACCATGTTAATACTGTTCTAGAACTCTTATTTAAATTAGAATTTCGTATGGTGCGAGGAAACCATGAAGTAATGCTTCAAAATCTTCGTAAAAAACCAGAACTAAGTGTTGAAATAAAGAAAAAGTATGGATCCGCTTTAGAAAAAACCATTTTAGACTTGACTGTTGAAAAACTTGATTTTTTATGCAATGCTCCTGATTCACTTACAATAGATTTTGAAACATTTTCTTTAAATATGTCTCATGGATCACCTTGGTGCATCGATACTTATATCTATCCAGATAGTGATAGAACTGTATGGCATCAGTTTTTAAATTACGCAGAGGATGTTTTTATAATTGGAAATACTCATCATCAATTAATAAAAAGGATTGAAGGAAAATTAATTGTTAATCCTGGTTCTGTAGGTCAAAGTAGAACGAACAGGGGTGTAGCTCAATGGGCTGAAATAGATTCAGCAAATTTAGATGTTACATTTAAAAGCATGTCTTACGAAACTTCTTCTTTAATTCAAGAATGTATTAATTTTGATCCCGATTTAACTTTACTCAGAAAATATTTATAGTAATGTCTCAAGTTATTTTACTCTCTGCAATTGGTGGAGAATTGGCTCAAAGTGTTGCTAAATGTCTACAGGATGACTCAAATGAATACCAATTAGTTGGAATAGATATTACTGGTGAAAATTCGGGTACTTTATTCGTTGATAAGTTTTTATTGGCGCAAAACTCAATATCAAAAACATTCATTAGCTCCCTAACAGAAATAATCAATTTAATAAAACCAGATTTTTACTTCCCGCTTAATGAGTTAGAGCTGGCTAAATTGGCAGCTCTGAGTGCTGAAGAGTTAAATTTGGTACTTGGATCGACTAAAATTGTTTGGGCTGGCGCACAAGTCTTAAATATTTTTCTCAACAAAAAATCAACAATGGCTTTCTTAAATGATATGGGTGTTTTAACACCTCAAAGTTTTGAACTTTCAAATATCGAATCATTCAAATATCCCTTGATTGTAAAGCCAAATAAGAGTTCTGGATCTAGAGGAATATTTATTTGCAAAAATAAAAAAGAGTTGGATGCTGCTCTTGTATTCGTAAGTGAACCTGAAATTCAGGAGTATATTCCTGATGTTGATTCTGAGTACACTGTCGGTGTATTTGCGCGTAATGGCGAACAAATTAAATCGGTTTGTTTTCGTCGTCAACTTTCAGGTGGTAATACCTCTTGGTGCGAGTATGTTTATGACGCACAGATTGAAGAAATATGTACTAATATTGCCAAAAAAATAAATCTAAATGGAAGCATAAATATTCAATTGCGTAAGCATGATGAAAAAATTTATGTTTTTGAAATTAATCCTAGATTTTCTTCGACTGTGCACATTCGATCTCAAATTGGATTTAAAGACGTGATTTGGTCAATTGATGAAAATGTTGATGTCGAAAAGTTCAATCCTGAGCAAATTCCCTATTCAAAATTTGGTGTTTTCCAAACAGCGACTCGACTAAAATGAAGATTTATTGGTTTGGATGCAAAAGTTCCCTTGAGGTTGGACTGGGTCATCTAACAAGGTGCATAGCTTTAGCTGAAGAATTAAATTCGAGAGGTTATAAAGTCTGTTTTAATCATCTTTCACAAATTGATGCTCGTGGAATTGACATAATGTCACAAAGTAATTTAACATTAGAGTGCGCGTGTAACGGACAGCCAAATATTGTAATTGTTGACAGTTATGAAGTAGATTTTATAAATTCCTGTAGAGTACTTTCAGAGCATAATATAGTTTTACTAGTAGATGAAATAAGTCCCAATGTATATGTGAATCACTACTTACAAGCTAGTCCAATTTGTTTTTGGAAACCAAAAAATAACTTGGCTAAAGTTTTTGAATTTGATTGTAATCCAATTTTGCGATTAGAGTTCGACAACTATGAACGAAAATTCGACAATAATAGTTCAAGTTCTAGAATTTTAATTACCCTTGGTGCTGCTAGTAATCGAGAAACTATTTTACAAATTTTAGTAAAGACTTTAAGAAAATTTACTCAATTTGAGTCTCAAATTTCAATTGTGGCTGGGGGTGTAGATCAAAATCAACTCAAGTCGCAGTGTACCGATTTAGGTTTGAATTTACTTACTGGTTCATATGATCTTAAAACCCTTTGCAATGAAAATAACTTCGTTATCTCTGCGGGGGGAGTAACGTCTTGGGAACTTATTGCTTTAAATGTTCCTGGATTTTTAATTGGAGTCGCGCAAAATCAAACTTTACAGATTAATTATTTTAATGAAAACAGGTTACGCCGAGGAATAATTTTTGAAAATGAAAAAAAATTTAAAGATGACTTAAAGCAATTACTAGGGAGTTCTGATCTCTTCACACTGAATTACCCCCAGCGAAAACTAATTAAAAACGGAAGAGTCCAAGCCGTTAACTGGTTATTGACTCTTTAACTTTAAATTCAGACTTCATTAATGTCACTCAATTTCACACCTTCTCCAAATTTCAAATTTCGTGATGCAGTTTTGCCCAACAGGTTTTCCATTTCTGAAGGAGCTAAACCTATGTCGGGTCTAACTACAGTTAAATTTTCTATTGTGAAAACTTCTCCTACATTTATATTTTTTTTCGCTACAATTGATCTTCTGTATCTTAGGTATGGTCTTTCATCCTCTGTTGGACCATCTTGAATTTCCCCTTTCGCTAAACATGCCTCTTCAACAGCTGAAACATAGCTTCGTAATTGTGAATCCGGTAATGAAAAACTGGAATCAACAGATGAAGTATCTTCTTCTAGTTTTACGTGTTTTTCAAGAATTGTTGCTCCCAGTGATACGGCAACTACGGCAGCTGTTGTCCCAATTGTGTGATCTGAAAATCCAACAGGAACTCCGTATTCTTTTTTTAAAAAAGGTATCGTGTTTAGATTCAAACTTCTTGATTTTGCAGGATAGGATGTAGAACATTTAAGAATAGCTACCTCCGAACATCCAGAATCACGTAAAGTTTCTACAGCTCCTTTAATTTCATCTAGAGTTGCTAGTCCTGTAGAAAAAATGACTGGCTTTCCAGTTTGTCCTATGTATCGCAATAATTGATTATATGTAATTTCAAATGATGCGATTTTATAGGCACTAACATTGTTTTTTTCTAAAATATCAACATCTGATGGGCTAAATGGAGTACTAAAAATAGAAATTCCAATTTCTTTCGCTAGCCTGAATAAATCTGGAATCCAAGCTGAAGGAGTTTGACCCTGTGAATACAGGTCATATAAAGTTCTGCCCTCCCATGGGCCTTTACCAACAACATATTCTGGTCGCGAGCAGTCAAGAGTCATTGAATCTGGAGTATAAGTTTGAAGTTTAAATGCCTTTGCACCATTTTTGGCGCAGTTGACTAATAGTTTTTCTGCAATTGAGTATTGATTTCCGTGGTTACCTGACATCTCTGCAATAACAAAGGGGTTGTTTAAATCCGAAACAGATTTTCCGTCAATATTCACACTCTCAGTGTAGACTTACCTACTGATAGTTTTATAAAGTGCCCGTCCATATTTGTTTTGACTAAATGTTCTGCCTTTTATTGTGAAGTTAGGAGGATGATCACTTATAAATCGAGAAGTATTAATTATTGGAGGAACTGGATTTATTGGATCAAAAATAAGACAAGTATTCGAATCTTTTGGTGAGAAAGTCACATTGCTCCACCGATCAACTTCTTATGTAAAACTAAGTACGGATAATTCTTCCCACGTTATAGGTAATAGGAATGATATTCCAAGAAAATTACTTAACAAAAAATTCCAAATTGTCATTGACACCTGTGGGTATACTCCTCAAGATTTTTCCTTAGTTAATTTAATACAATTTGATCATTATATATTTATTAGCTCTGTGTCTGTTTATTCTAAAGATATTCCTCCAAATCAAAACGAATTTGCTAAAACGATAGATCCGCGTAAATATCCCGTAATTTCGAAATTAAACAAATTTGAAAAGTATTCAGTTCAAAAATTATTGAGTGAACAAAAGTTGAGATCACTCTCAGATAAAGTATCTGTAATAAGACCTTCATTTGTTCTGGGTGAAAACGAAAACACTGGTAGATTAAAAATGCTTTTTGCACTCCAAAATATAAACGCGGCAATTCCTCTAATTCCTGATAGAAAGTTTCAGTTCATTGACGTGAACGATTTAGCATTTCTAGTAATGAAAATTACTGAATGTACTCCAGGTTTCAATTACAACCTAGTAGGGCCTAGTTTAGATTGGCCAGATTTTGTTAGTAAATTTTTATCCATTTTTGAGATTAAAAAATACCATTTAACACCTAAGGTTGAAGATTTTCCTTTCTGGGATTCAGAACCAAATACAGGAATTAGGTCTCTGACATCTAGGTACGATTGGATTTCAAACTATCATTTCACTAATTTAGAAGATTCTTTATTGAATTTTAAGAATTCTTTAAACTAGAAAAATTCTATTGAAGTTAATCGGTGAAATTTTTACTCGATGTGTTTTAGTTATATAAAATTAAAGTTGTTTGTGTTACTATCTATAAATGGAAAAAAAATTAATCAACTCACCATTTGGTTATAAAGTTTTTCGAGAACCACCTAGTCAAAATGAATTAAGTTCATTTTATGCCTTAAACTATTACCAAAATCCGCAGAACTCTACTTACCAAATTGAATACACTCAGGAAGAAACATTAGATAGAACTTTAAGACTTAAACTTATTTATAAGTTTATTGATTTACATATTTCAAAAAACCAGGAATTACCAATCCAGCCTGTGCCAATTCATTCACGAGATTCAAAGAAAAGATTTCTCGATGTTGGCTGTGGAGAAGGTTTTGTTTTAAAGTTTTTTAAAGATCATAGTTGGGACGTTGTAGGGGTTGATTTTTCTACTCATGGTGTGCGGACTCAGAATCCAGAGATTGAGCCATACATTCAACAGGGTGACATATTTGAATTACTCCGATCCATGGAGAAAGTGGATAATAAGTTTGAGGTCATTTTTCTGGGTAACGTTTTAGAACACGTGCTAGATCCCATCTCGTTAATTAATCAACTAAAAAACTTACTTAGAAAAGGCGGTTTACTAGTTATTACTGTTCCAAATGATTTTTCGGATTTACAAAAATTTTTACTTAATAATAATAAAATAGAAAAGGAGTACTGGATAACATATCCAGATCATCTAAATTATTTTAATCTTGATAACCTTTCGAAGTTGTTATCTGACAGAAATCTACCTGTTATTGATCAATTTTCTGATTTTCCAATTGAATGGTTTTTGGTTAATCCCAATTCAAATTATGTTTCAAGTAGATTGAAGGGAAAAGATGCGCATAGTGCCCGTGTGGCGATAGCCACACTAATAAACAGTTCGAAAAACCTTGAAGCAAAAATGAATTTTTGGCGATCCCTTGGCGCCTTGGGGATGGGAAGAACAATTACTACTATTTCTAGGAATACTTAAACATATTTAAAATACTTATGGATATAATAAATGCAAATAAATTAAAATATAGTTTAATACTTCTTTTTTTCTTTGTAATTTATAAATATAACTTTTAAAATTTAGAATGTAAAAAAATGGTTTTTGATAAAATCGTATTCTCAATAAAAAATCTGTCGATTTCTACTTTAGTTAGGTTAACCCTTATAGTTGCATGAGAAGCCACACTAGATTGTTTACATGGAAGAATACCTGATTATGGATCGCTCTCTCTTAATCGTAGTTCCTGCCTTCAATGAAAAAGATGTATTAAGGCGGACTTTAGATGCTTTACTGAAGGAAGTTCCAAATAATCAAGTTTTGGTGGTAAACGATGGAAGCACTGATAAAACTGGTGAAATAGTAAAAAACTTAAATATTAATCTTTTAGAACTTCCTTTTAATTTAGGTGTAGGAGCTGCTATGCGAGCTGGATTTCAGTTTGCTTTAGGAAATGGATTTTCTAAAGTTATTCAGTTTGATGCCGATTTACAGCACCAACCAAAATACATAAATGAAATATGTGAAAAACTTGATTCATTTGATGTAGTAGTTGGTTCAAGATTTGCTAACAATAATGATTACAAAGTTTCTTTTGTTAGATCTATTGCTATGAATTTACTTAAAAATTCTGTTTCAAGACATATTGGTCAAAATATGACCG
>Ga0172372_10006462_pt1 | contig 15989 bp, 13 predicted proteins | sample LakKiv5m_2_FD_114544 | JGI IMG/M metagenome (GOLD analysis project Ga0172372, IMG submission 114544) | Freshwater microbial communities from Kabuno Bay, South-Kivu, Congo - kab_092012_9.5m | ecosystem: Environmental > Aquatic > Freshwater > Lake | place: Democratic Republic of the Congo...
ACGCTTTCTCTCGGCCCGCCGCGATTCACTCGCGGCGAGGCCGGCCAGAGCGAGCGAAAGCGAAGCGAGTCGCGAGCGCTCCAACACGCAGGTCGCGAGCGCTCAAATCACGCGCTAAAGCTCGAGCCGCAACCACAGGTCGAGGTCGAGTTCGGGTTGTTGAACACGAACCCGGAGCCCATGATCTCGTCCTTGTAGTCGATCGACGTGCCGTTGAGGTAGAGATAGCTCTTCGGATCACACACGATCGTGACCGAAAAGGTCTCGTCGGTTGTGGTCGCCGTCGCCGTTGTCGTGCCGCCAGCGTCGCCACCCGACTCGCCCAGCGCCGCAGCGGAGACGCTCGGCGTGCGGCCGTAGGTGAACGTCCAGGCCTCGTCCGAATCCTTCTGGACTTCGGTGAGGTCGAGCGTGTAGTTGAAGCCAGAGCATCCGCCGCCCTTGACGCCCACGCGGAGCTTCATGGTGGCGGGATCAAAGCCGTGCTCCGCGATGATTTGATCGATGCGGCGAGCGGCGGTCTCGGTGACGGTGACGGGCATGGTGCGTGTCCTTGCTTCGTGTCCTGACTGCGGGAATCCCGGGAGAACGGGAATGAATCGTTCAGTGCGCGGCGGCCGCGGCGTCGGTGCCGGCGGCGATGCCGTTCTTCTTCTTGTAGTCGGCGATGGCGGAACGAATCGAGTCCTCCGCGAGCACCGAGCAGTGGATCTTCACCGGAGGAAGGCTCAGTTCTTCGACGATCTGCGTGTTCTTGATCGAGAGTGCCTCGTCGACCGACTTGCCCTTGATCCACTCGGTGGCGAGCGAACTTGACGCGATGGCCGAGCCGCAGCCGAAGCACTTGAACTTGGCGTCCTCGATGACGCCCTGCTCGTTGACCTTGATCTGGAGCTGCATGACGTCGCCACACTCGGGCGCACCGACGATGCCGACGCCGACGTCCTTGCGCGTCGCGACGTCCTTGGACGTGCCGAAGCTGCCGACGTTGCGGGGATGCTGGTAGTGGTCGATGACCTTGTCGCTGTAGGCCATGGTTGTGTGCCTTTCAAAGCGCGTTTTCGCGCGAGGTTCTGCGTTGTTTTCCTACACCCAGGATCCGGAGAGTCCTTCTCCGGATCCGTGAAACCCAGGATCCGGAGAGTCCTTCTCCGGATCCGTGAAACCCAGGATCCGGAGAGTCCTTCTCCGGATCCGTGAAACCCAGGATCCGGAAAGTACTTTTCCGGATCCGTGAAACCCAGGATCCGTAAAACCCAGGATCCGGAGAGTCCTTCTCCGGATCCGTAAAACTAATGCGTCTGCCACTCGATCTTGCTGACGTCGATCCCTTCCTTGTAGAGATCCCACAGCGGGCTCATCGTGCGCAGGTGGTTCACCGCCTTCACGATGCCCTCCACCGCGTAGTCGACCTCTTCCTCCGTCGACCAGCGGCCGAGAGAAAGTCGGAGGCTCGAGTGCGCGAGTTCGTCGCCGACGCCCAGGCTCTTGAGCACGTAGCTCGGCTCGAGGCTCGCGCTCGTGCAGGCTGAACCCGACGAGCATGCGATGTCCTTGATACCCATGAGCAGCGACTCGCCCTCGACGTAGCCGAAGCTGATGTTGAGGATGTGCGGGAGGCGCCGATCGGCGTGGCCGTTCACCTGCACAACCTCGAGGCGCGACGAAAGATCACGCTCGAGCTTGCGGCGAAGGCCGAGCAGGCGCTCGCGCTCGGTGTCCATCTCGTGCAGCGCGAGCTCGCAGGCCTTGCCGAACCCAACGATGCCGGTGACGTTGAGCGTGCCCGAGCGCATGCCGCGCTCGTGTCCGCCGCCGTCTTGAATCGCCTCAAGTCGCACGCGCGGATTGCGGCGGCGCACATACAGCGCGCCCACGCCCTTCGGTCCGTACATCTTGTGACCCGACCAAGACATCAGGTCGATGTTGTCCTTGTCGACGTTGGTCGGCATCTTGCCGACCCACTGCGTGGCGTCGGTGTGGAAGATCGCGCCGCGCTCATGGCAGAGCGCGCCGATCTCGGGCACCTCGTTGATCGTGCCGATCTCGTTGTTCGCCCACATGATCGACACGAGAATCGTGTCGTCGCGCATCGCCTCGGCGACCATCGCGCGGGTGATCACGCCGTCGGCGGGCGGCTGAAGGAAGGTCACGTCGAAGCCTTCGTTCTGAAGGCGCTTGCACGGATCGAGCACGGCCTTGTGCTCGTGCGCGGCGGCGATGATGTGCCCGCGGTTCTTCGTGCCCTCGGGGCCCTTCGCGTACATGCGCGCGGCGCCCTTGATCGCGAGGTTGTTCGACTCGGTCGATCCGCTCGTCCAGACGATTTCCTTCGGAGAGGCGCCGATGAGGGCGGCGGCCTGCTCGCGGGCGAGATCGACCGCGTCCTCGCCTTCCCAGCCGAACTTGTGGTTGCGGCTCGCGGAGTTGCCGAACTTCTCGGTGAAGTACGGCAGCATGGCCTCGACCACGCGCGGATCGGTGCGGGTGGTGGCGGCGTTGTCCATGTAGATGGGCAGTTTGACTGCCATCGGAATCACTCCTGATTTGGCGTTGATTCGGAGCCCGGAGACAACGACGAGGTGTTCCTAAGACTCCGGAGGCCACGGAAAAGGATCCGCGACCAACCCTCGGCCGCTCCGTTGCGACCGAGTCTCATCATAGTGCTTCGCCCGTCCGGCGAGAATGGAGTCGGGCGCGGTTAGAATCGGGATTCTCTGCGATCCTGTCGCGATCGCACGACCCACCATGCGCATCATCGAAGACCCGTCCGAACTCTCCTCCCCCGCGCTGCAGGGTTGCGGCTTCGTTCCCACGATGGGGGCGCTCCATGACGGACACGGGTCACTTGTGCGCCGCGCCGCCCTCGACGGTCGCCCCGTCGTGGTGTCGATCTTCGTGAACCCGACCCAGTTCGGGCCGAAGGAGGACTACGCCCGATATCCTCGCACCCTCGACGCCGACTGCGCGCTGCTCGAACCCCTCGGCGTGGCGGGTGTGTTCGTGCCCTCGATCGAAGCGATTTACCCGTCGGGCCTCGAGGCTTCCCGTGGCGAAGCGGCAAGCCTGATTCTCCCGCAAGTTGCTACAGCGCCTCGACTTGAGGATGCCTGTCGGCCCACGCATTTCGGCGGTGTCGCACTCGTGGTCGGGCGACTCTTCGACCTAGTGCGCCCTTCGGCCGCGTACTTCGGAGAGAAGGACTACCAGCAGCTCCGCCTGATCGAGGACATGGTGGACGCGGATCGCGCCCGCTACGGGGCGCTCCGGGTGGTGCCCTGCCCCACCATCCGAGAGCGCGATGGCCTCGCGATGTCGAGCCGCAACCGCTACCTCGGCGCGGAGGAGCGCGAGGCAGCCAAGGCGCTTTCCCGCGCGCTCCAGGTCGCGCATTCGGCACAGAGGGTCGAGACCGCCGAGCGTCTCATGCGCGAAACACTCGACTCCTTCGGCCTCGAGACCGAGTATGCGGTGGTCCGCGACGCGAGGACACTGATGCCCGTCACCGGGTTCGAGCGTCCCACGCGCGGCCTGATCGCCGCGCGCCTCGGCGCCACGAGGCTCATCGACAACGCTGCCATGACCGTCTGGCGCTGAACAGGGATCCACGACCGGCGCGTCTTCCCGCAATCCCGCGCGGGTTCGGACGTATCCAACGGAATACCCCACCGCTCCCGGTACACTTTTCGCGGAGATCCACGCATGAACCACGCCGGAACCACCCTCAAGACCCCGCTCCTCCCCCTCTCGCGCGCCCTTTCGCTTGCCTCGGTGCTTGTGCTCGTGGGCATGGGTGGCCTAGCCTCGGCCGGCGCCGACGCCGCGCTCACCGCGCAAAAGGAGTCCGCGCAGGATGGCGGCACTGGTTCGGGTGCAACGGACAAGGTCCCGGACAAGGCCGCGCAGAAGGCCGCCGAGCGTGCCGCCGAGAAGCTCGCGAAGGAGCGCGCGAAGTGGTTCGTCAAGCTTGACCGCGAGGACAAGGCCGCGACCGACGCCGCCGTCGGCTACGCGATGCCGGAGTTCCCCGCCGACTCCGAGAAGGTTGGCATCGCCGCTGCGAACGCCGCCGCGCTCCGCGGCAAGGTCGTGCTGATCCAGACCTTCACCTCGCGCAACGCCGCGGGACTCGCCGCGATCGCCGAGGCGCGCGCCGCCTTCGAGAAGGCCGGACTCAAGGCCGACGACACCGCGTTCCTCGCCGTGCATACGCCGGAAGGCCTCGACAAGGCCGGCATCGAGAAGGCACGCGCCGCGCTTGAGAAGGCGAAGCTCTCGGCGGACGTCCTGCTCGACATGAGCGGCGCCTACTGCGACGAGCTCGGCGCCTACAAGAAGCCCATCGCGTTCCTCGTGGACCGCCAGGGCAACCTGAAGTTCGCCGGTCTCTCGGAGACGGGCATCACCGCCGCGGCGAAGGAACTTGGCGCCGAGCCCTTTGATCCGAACGTCGAGCCCAACAAGCGCGACGCCGCCGCGGTCGAGATGAACTCCGACGTGACGTTCCCCAGTTTCTCCGAGCCGGTCGGCAGTGCGGGTGACCTCCGTGGCAAGCAGGCGCCGCCGTTCGCGGTCGAGCGCTGGTGGAATGGCGAGCCGAACATGAACGGCAAGCTCGTGGTCATCGACTTCTGGGCGACGTGGTGCGGCCCGTGCGTGGCTGCGATCCCGCACATGAACGAGCTCGCGCAGGCCTACCCGAACGACGTCGCCTGCATGGGCATCACCGACGAGAGCATGCGTCAGCTTGAGGAAGGCGCGCTCAAGCGCCGCCTCGGCAAGAGCGACTTCAAGTATGCGGTTGGTCTCGACACGAAGGCCAGCATGAAGAGCGCCTTCGGAATCCGCGGCATTCCGCACGTCGCCGTGATCTCGTCGGACGGCATCGTTCGCTGGCAGGGCCACCCGATGTCGCTGAACGCGAACGTGATGAACTCGCTCGTCGCGGCGAACCGCCAGCTCACGCAGAAGGCTGGCGGCGCGGCGTCGAGCGGCAAGCGCTGGACCAAAGCGAAGCGCTGATCAAGACGGCCAAGCGCTGAGCCGAACGGTGAAGCGCTGAACCACATCGACGAAGAAGCACGATTCCATGCCGCCCGGCCACTGCGCCGGGCGGTATCTTTCGCGCCCCATGGCGAAGAAACCTACGAAGTCGTCCACGCGCGCATCGAAGGCGAGCGGCGCCCCCAAAGCCCCTCGCGGCCGACGTACCGGCGTCTGGCGCACCGCGTCGAACAGCGACCGTCACGAGCTGTACGAACTCGCCGTGCAGGAGGTTGTCTCCGAGTGTGACTTCATCGATCGCGTGAGCCGGCGTCACCGCGGGAAAGCGACGTCGACCATCCGCGAGGACTTCTGCGGCACCGCGAAGGCGTGCACTGAGTGGGCCCGCCGACGACCGACGAACCGTGCGATCGGCGTCGATCTCGATCGCTGGGTGATCACGTGGGGCGAGCACCGGCATCGTGCAAACCTTCCCGAGTCGATCGCGCGCCGTATCACGATCCTCGAGGCGAACGTGCTCGAGGTCGAGACGCCAGGCGTCGAGGCGATCCTTGCGATGAACTTCTCGTACTTCATCTTCAAGAACCGCGCGACGCTGGTGTCGTACTTCCGCAACTGCCTCAAGTCGCTCGCGCCGGACGGCATCCTCGTCTGCGACGCCTACGGCGGCAGCGAGGCGCACTCCGAGGTCGAGGAAGAGCGCAGCCTCGACGGCTTCACCTACGTGTGGGACCAGAACCAGTACAACCCGATCACGGGCGACGTGGTCAATCACATCCACTTCCGCTTCCCGGACGGAAGCGAACTGAAGCGCGCGTTTACCTACCGATGGCGGCTCTGGAGCCTTCCCGAGATCCAGGATGCGATGCGCGAGGCGGGCTTCACGAAGACGACCGTCTACTGGGAAGGCACCAACGAGAAGTCAGGAACCGGAAACGGCATCTTCCGACCCTCGACGCGCGGCGAGGCCTGCGCGGGCTGGATTGCCTATATCGTGGCCGAGAAGTCCCGCTCTCGCGGGCGGTCGGGCGGGGCGAAGCGCGGTCGCAACACCGCCAGAGCACGAAAGAAGTGACCCTGCCCTGACTCCGCGGCCGCGCGGTGGTCGAACCGCGCCCGTCCTCCCCACACGCATGTCCTCCGCGCTCCCGACAACACCGCTCGCCCCGAACATCCTCGCCGGACTCGAGAGAGTCGCGTCGATCTTCGATGCGCAGCTCGCGAGCGACTTCCCCGCGGTCGAGGAACTCTGCCGCCACGTCGAGCGCTATCGCGGCAAGATGCTGCGACCGACGCTCGTCCTCGTCTCGGGACTCTCCTTCACGCGCGACGGCGCCGACCTTCGCGCCGAGCACGACATCGTCGCCGCCACGATCGAGATGATCCACATGGCGACGCTCGTGCACGACGACATCCTCGACGACGCCACCGTGCGGCGCCGAGGCGAGACGGTGAACTTCCTCCGCGGAAACGAAACCGCGGTGATGCTCGGAGACTACCTCATCTCGAACGCGTTCCACCTCTGCTCGCGCGCGGGCGACCCATCGCTCAATCTGCGACTTGGAGAAGTGACCAACACGCTGTGCGAGGGAGAACTGGTGCAACTTTCGCGGCGCCACGACCTGACGCTCGACGAGGCCACCTACTTCGAGATCGTGCGTCGGAAGACCGCGGTGCTCGTGGGCGCGGCGTGCGAACTCGGTGCGCGGCTTGCCGGCGCGCCGGACGCCGACGTGCGCGCGATGCTTCGCTTCGGCGAGCGTCTCGGCACCGCGTTCCAGATCCAAGACGATCTGCTCGACCTCCTCGGCGACGAGGCGACGGTCGGCAAGTCGATCGGCCGCGATCTCGAAAAGGGCAAACTCACGCTGCCGATGATCCTGCACATCGCCTCGACTCGTGGCAAAGCGCGCATCGCCGCGCTGGACGCGATCGACGCGAAGGACGGCGCCGCACTGCGGCGCGCGCTCGAGGCGTCGGGCTCGATCGAGGCCGCTCGGGCTCGCGCCGTGAGCATCGTCGAGGAGGCGAAGCGCGGACTTCCGAAGACCACGCGCAGCGGCGCGCAGGAACTCCTGCTTGATCTTGCGGACCGCGTGGTGGCGCGCGATCACTGAGCGTTGATCGCGCTGTGCGTCGTTCCTCAACTCGTCCAGGCCGAGAGCACGGCGGCAAGATCGGTCGCGCCGACCGCACCGTCGCCGTCGAGATCCGCCGGCGGGTGGGGTTCGCCCCAGTGGCTGAGAACGATCGCAAGATCGATCGCGCCGACAACGCCGTCGCCGTCGATGTCGGGCGAGCGCGCGCAGGCGGTTCCGGCGGTCGTCACGCATGCCGCATCCCACGCCGTCTCGCAGCAGTACGGGTCCAGTTCGCAGACGGCGAGGCAGCACTCGGCGTCGGCGCAGGCGGGAGTCGGATGAGCGGAAATGCACTCGCCCGCGGTCGGTGAGCCGCACACCGGGAGATCCGGGCAGGCCGCACCGCAGTAGGCGGTCGCGATCGCTGCGCACAAGGTGTCCCACGCCGTTTCGCAGCAGTACGCATCCAGCGCGCACGCGCACTTGCTCGTGTCGGCGTCGTCGCAGCCGGGGCCGCCCTCCTCGCAGCAACCGTGCGCGACGGGCGGCGCTTCGACGATCGCGATGTCGTCGAACGCGGCCAGATTCGACGTGCTCGCGCCGCTCGAAAGGCGGAACTGGACGCTCGTCTCGCCGATCAGCGGCGAGAGATCGAGAAGAAGCGCCTGACAGGTCCCTTCGAACGCGATCGGAGCCGTCCACGCGGTCGCCCACGTCGCGCCGTCGAGCGAGACATCGATGCGCGGACCGAGGGTTCCGCTCTGCTTCGAGTAACTGAAGGCGAGCGCAGGTGCACTGAACGACGCGAGCGAGACGCACTTCGTCACGGCCGCCGAGTACGGGAACCCTTGCGAGAAGCGCATCGCCATGTCGGTCGACGTGGCGCAGCCGAGGCTCGATGTGAGGAAGGGCGCCGTGCCCTCGCAGCGCTCGAAGATCTCCGGGAACTTGGTGCAGATCGAGCCGCCGGAGTAGAGCGTTCCGAATCCGATCGAGAGCGACGAGAGACATGCGCCCCCACCACCGCCCCCGCCACCGCCGCCGCCACACGAGCCGCAGCCGAACTGAGCGACCTCGGCCACGCACTGCGCGTCCCACTCGGTGGTGCAGCAGTACGGATCCTGCGCACAGACGCAGCTTGAGATCGACGAATCGGCACAGCCGGCAGAGCCGACCTCGCAGCAAGAGTGCCCTCCGGAAGCGCAGCAGCCGACGCGACGAATCACAAGGTCGTCGATCGTGATCGCGTTCGTGTTGGCACCATGGTCGAATCGGAGATAGACGCCCTTCGAACTTCCGAGCGGGATCGTCGACGAGAATGCCGTGCATACGCCACCGGTCGCGGTCAGCGCGCCGAGCGTCAGCGTCGTCGAGGCAGTGCAGCTCGCGGTGATCGCGTTCGTGAGTCCGTACTTCACGATGGTGCCGCTCGACGAGAACTGCGCGTACTTGAAGGAGACTTCGATCGCGGTGCATCCGAGCGCACCCGTCGAGATCAGGATGACCGGATCCTCGCTGCCGGAATCGAACCGGAGGGCGTTGCCCGTCGCGCAGAAGTTGGAGGACGTGATACTCGCGCCGTTCACGCACCAGAGGACGCGCATCTCGCCGTCGGTGAGATCGGGCGGACCGCCGAAACTCCCGAAGTCGGTTGCGTAGAGTTCGCATGATTGCGCGACGGCGCGCGACGCGCCGGAGAACGCGACGAACGCGAAGAGAAGTGCGAGGAGTGGCCGCATCGCGCGCATCATGCAGGTCGGTGGAGTCTGACCGCAATCCGCCGGAATCCAAGCCGAGCCTGCGTCGGGCGTGGAGGGAATGCCGCGTGGACGACCGAACGGCCCTCACAGGCCGCCGAGACCGCACAGTTGGAACGCCGTCGAGTCCGACCGGACCACGACCGCTCCTCTCGATTCAACCCCAGTTGCCCAGCTGGATCGCAAGATCGCTCGCCCCGGTGGTGCCGTCGCCGTCGAGATCGGTGGCGCCCGCGCTGCCCCAACCGGCAAGCAGCGTGGCGAGGTCTGCGGCATCGACGTCGCCGTCGCCATCGAGATCTCCCGGCTGCGAGGGGCATGTGGTCGAACTCACGCGCACGAAGTCGACACCGGCCTCGACGAGCGACCCCGTGGCGAGGTCGCGCGCCTGAAACCGGACGCGTACCGAGGCAGCAGGCGTCACGTAGTCGGCGACGCGGAAGCTGCGCTCGACCCACGCGCCAGCGTTCTGCGTGACATCCTCGAGCAGCACCCAGTTGATGCCGTCTGAGGAGATCGACACCGGCATCGAGTCGGCGTTCGGCGCACCACCGAGGTTGTTTGAGTACCAACGGCGGTAACTGAGCACCGCGGACGCGTCGCTCGCGTCGAGCGCGGGCGAGACGAGGGTTGTCGTGCCGCCGTCGACATCGGCGGACCCGGCCGCACCACCGACCACGCCCTGCCCCGTGACGAAGCAGAGCACGCCAGCGTCGCTCGAGTCGTTCTCCGGTTGCGCGGTCGTTCCGATCGGATCGACGCGTGTCCAGATGCCGGCCGTCGCATTGTCGCCCGCCGCGCCAACCACCCAGCCGAGGTTCGTCTCGAAGGTGTCCTCGAATGCGACGCTGCTGTCGACGAGTTCGGTCGTGAAGACGGTAGGCGACGCCTCGGGGAGCCGTGCGGTACCGACCGTGGTGGCGGCAGTGAGATACCACTCGATCGACGCGCCGCAGGCGGCGGTCGGAAGCGTCGCGGTGAAGATGCCCGGCGTGCCAACCGTCATCGGAATCTCGCTGAACGAGCCCGAGGAGCCGACGCGCGCGCGCAGCGACACGCCGTTCGCGGCGAGGTTGCCGCGGATGGCGCGTACTTCGGCCGTGATGGTCGCTGGCACGTCGTACTCGACCGACACCGGCGCGCCGCCCGGAAGCCGGATGACGGCGCCATCGACCGTCGCATCGGCGAGCTCGAGCGCCGCCGCGAAGTTCTCGCTCGCGTTCGGCACGATCTCGCCAGCAGGCATGACAAAGCCGTACGAACCGGTGTCGCGCACCTCGATGGTGTAGCTCGGCACGCCATGCTGCCCCCACGCATGGTCCACCGAACTGCCGCTTGCGATGTAGAGCGTGGACGCGATCGGACCGACGGTGTACGACAGGCCCGACGTGCGCGCGATCGCGTCTTTCATATCGTTGCCGAGCGCGATGAATGCGGCATTGTTCGCCGGAAGTTCGGTGGTATATCCCCACGGCGAGAGGATCAGCTGGCTGTACGCGTGAAAGTCGATGTGACCAGCGAGGTTGGTCTGCGCGATGAAGTAGTCGCGCAGCGCCGCGCTCTCGGGTTCGCTGAACGGCGAGGGACCGCGATAGGTCTGGTCGTTGGGCACCGTGCTTGCGCCCCCGCCGCCCCACTGGAATGCCCAGTTCCGGTTGAGATCGACGCCCGAGGTCCCATCGGAGTTGAGGCGACGATTCTTGCGCCAGAGCCGGTCGACGGTCCAGGACCAGACGTAGCCATCGGGATTGCAGACGGGAATCACGTCGATCCACGCGCGGTCGAGCAGCGCGGTCACGCGCACATCCGTCCCGTAGCGCTCGATCAACTGATCGGCGATGTACATCGACGTCGTCTGCGCGCCCCATTCGCGCGCATGCTGCGTGGCATTGAAGAGGACGCCGGGGCTTCCCGCGGGGGCCTTCGAGATACGAATGCCGCGGATCGGGCGACCCTCGAGCGAAGTGCCGATCACGAAGGGCGTGACGAGATCCGGCCGCGCGGCGATCCACGCATCGAGCTGCGCGTAGGTTTCGGCGAGCGTGCGGAAGTCGGTGAAGTAGGTGCCGCCTGCGACGCCACCCTCGCCTTCGCCAGCACCTGCGCGGAACTCCACGCGGTTCGCGCGCCCGGCGTACTCGGCGCGCAGGAGCGGACCGAGGTCCTCGATCAGCACCTCGTGCGGGATACCCGTCTTCGCAAACGCCGCACGCGCCTTCGCATCGACGATGAAGTCCACCGGCCCGACATCGATGCGATGGTTGAGGACGTCGGCCGCGAGCGTGAGCACCGTTCGGACGTCACGCGCCGTGCGAACGGTGGCGCGCAACACCGAGCGTCCGTCGTGGAACTCGGGCGTCGACGTCGCTCCCGCCCCGACCGCCCGCGCGGCCGTGTGGCCGTTCGCGATCACCGGGGCAAAAGACGGCGACACGGCGCTAGCGGACTGGAGCTGGAAGATCGCGAGCGCGAGGGTTGGGAGCATCGTTTGAGTGTGGACCGGACCAACCCTCATCGCAAGCGGGTACCGTCCGTTTCGCAGAGATTCGCCCGCCCCAGCGCGAGATCCGGACGCGCCGCGGCGGCGGCCGGACGGCACGCGGCACGCGCTACACTCGCCGTTCCATGCCGATCCGCGCCCGCAGCACGACATCCCTCGCGATATCCACCATGCTGGCAGCGCCGCTCCTCTCCGGATGCACGCGCTACTTCGCGAGCGCGCCCGATCTCTCCGAGCCATCCGGCGCGATCGTGACGCGCAGTCCCGCGTCGCCGCGCAGCCTCGTCATGTTCGAGGGCTCGACCGGCCGATCTCTCGGATGGGCCGATGTGATGGCCGCCGCGTCGTGGGCCGACTGCACCTTCATCGGCGAGCGCCACGACGATCCCGTGGCGCATGCGGTCCAACTGGCGATCTTCGAGGATCTGGCGGCGGGCTATCCGGGTACGGCGATCGCGCTTGAGCACCTCGAGCGCGACGAACAGGCGACGATCGACCGCTACCTCGCGGGCGAGATCACGCGCGACGAGTTCATCGACACGACCGAGAGCCGCGATTGGGCCGGCAAGGACACGTGGGTGCTGTTCTTCCAGCCGCTCGTCGACGCCGCGCGCGAAGCGGGCTCGCCGGTCGTCGCGGCGAACGCGCCGCGCGAGGCGGTGCGCGAGGCCCGCGCGATCGGTCACGACGCGATGCGCGCGAAGCCAGTCGTCGAGCAGGACAACTTTGATCTCCCGATCACCACGCGCGATGGGTTCTTCACCAACGACTGGAACGGCCGTTGGAACGCCTACTTCGACCGCTTCGTCGACATCATGTCGCCATCGAACGACGACGACCCATGGTCGACCCGTGAACGGCTTGCGAACGTCTTTCTCTCGCAATCGGTGTGGGACGGCACGATGGGCGCGTCGGCGGCGCGCGCGCGCGCGCAGGGTGCGCCGAAGGTCGTCCTCTGCGCAGGCTGCTTCCACGTCGAGCGCGACGGCGGCACGGTGCTCCAGTTCGAGGCACGGCGGCCGAAGGACCGCGTGCTCACCGTGACCGTGATCGACGATTCGAGCACGGTGCTGCGCGATGCGGATCGCGGCGCCGCGGACATCGTCATCTACGGCTTCCGTCCCGCACGGCCGGCGAAGACCGAACCCACCCCGGATGCGTCGCCCGACCACGCACCCGGCGACCCCGCGCCGCCGGAGCCGCCGCCCCACACACCGTTCGATCCAGACGGTCAGCCCCCGTCCCAGGCCGAGAGCAGCACGCCGAATCCCTCGAAGTCGGAAGCAACACGCCGGACGGCCGCAGCGACGGGATCCCTGTTTGCGCGCACCCGTTAGGATGTCCCTCCCATGAGTTCGCTCCCCGCTTCGAAAAAGACGACCCTCGTCGAAATCAACACGCACCCCGGAGTGCTTCACGTGAAGTTGCTCGGGCCGCAGGTCGGTCAACGCGAGTCGCCGCTCATCAGCCAGGATGTCGAGCCTTACATCCGCGACGCGGGCAAGGCGATGAAGTTCTTCGTCGTCGATCTCCAGTCGGTGACGTTCATGAGCTCGATGGGCCTCGGCATCTGCATCGCCCTGCGTCACAAGGCGCACGCCGCGGGCGCGAAGTCGATCCTCTACGGCACCCCGAGGGAACTGATGCAGCTCTTCACCATGATGAAGATCGACAAGCTGTACACCTTCGCGAAGGACCAGCGCGAACTTGACGCGGCGATGCGTTGATCCGGGTCGCACGCGCAGGTCCGCATCACTTCGCGAGCCTGCGCGCGACCCCTGGCGTGAGGAACCACTTGATCTGCGCGCGGAGCACGGTGCTGCCCGATGTCCCGTTGGATGCGGTGCGCGGTGCCGCGCCGTCGGTGTCGATATCGATGTGCAGCGACAGTGCCGCGCCTTTCCGAAAGTCGATCGCCACCCCGTCGGCCGCGCCTGTGAGGAGGAGCGACGCAAGGCGCGACAGCATGGGCTCGTGACCAACCCACGCGACGACCGGGATCGCTGCAAGCGCGACCAGGGTGCGCACGAGCGAATCCTCCTGCACCTGCTCGGCCTGGCGACGAACGACGGGGTCCGGCGACTCGGTGTCGGCGTGGATCTCGAGACGCTCGAGTCTGGCGGCCTTCGGCCACCGCGCATGCTCCTCAAGGAGCATCGCCGTCTGCCACGCGCGCACAAACCCGCTCGACTCGACGAGATCGACCTTGGGGGCCACGCGGCGCAGGCGCTTCGCGAAGCGCGCGAACTGATCGCGCCCTTCCGCGGTCAAGGGACGCCGGCTGTCGTCGGGCCAGGCTGCCGCATCGCGCTCGAAGGCCTTCGCATGCCGAATGAGGATGAGTTCCATCGGAAACCTCGCAGAACAAGTGCGGGAGATCGACCTCCGCGCAAGGTATCCAAATCGTCGAGATCTGCGAGAATCCGCGCATGGCTTCCGAGGTCCTCTTCACGAACGTGCGCATCCTCACGCTGGCGCAGCCGCCCGTGGCCGGTGCGGCCTCGCGGGGCCCGCGACGCGGACATGCGATGCGCGACCTTGGCGTCATCGAACGCGGCTACGTCTACGCGGTGAACGGTCGAATCGCAGCAGTTGGTTCGGGTGATCCTCCCGCGGAGATCACCGCTGCACGCTGCGACTACGACGGCTGCGTGCTGATGCCCGCCTTCGTCGATTGCCACACCCACGCGTGCTGGGGTGGCAATCGATACGGCGAGGTGGCGGAACGGCTTGCTGGCGTGCCGTATCTCGACATCTTGGCCCGCGGTGGCGGCATCATGTCGACCGTGCGCGCCACGCGCGAGGCGTTTGCGAATGACCCGCTTCAAGAAGGTCTCCTCCGAGTCCTCAAGATTCGCACCGAACAAATGCGGCGTCGCGGGAGCCTCGCCATCGAGGTCAAGTCGGGCTACGGCCTCGATCGCGTGACCGAGCTTGAAATGCTTCGAGCCGTTCAAGCGTTCGCGCGCAATGCGGCACACGATGGCGACGGATCTTTCGTACCGACCTTCCTAGGCGCGCATGCGATCGACGGCGACGAGACCACGTACTGCACGCGTGTCATCGAGGAACTGCTACCAGAGGTTGTCGCAGAGTTTGGGCCGATCGCCTGTGATGCGTACTGCGAGAAGGGCGCGTGGAGCCCCGCGTGGACGCGCAAGTTGTTTGAGCGTGCGCAGGCGCTCGGCTGCCCGCTCCGCGTCCATGTCGATCAGTTCAACGAACTGGGTTTCCTTGAAACGGCGCTCGAAATGGGCGCTCGCAGCGTGGATCACCTCGAAGCGACCTCGCGCGATGGACTCGTGCGTGTGGCACGCTCGCAGTCGACCGCGGTGCTTTTGCCTGGCTGCGGCCTCACGTTGGACGGCCGCTATGCGAACGGTCGGTTCCTCATCGACGAAGGTGCGGCGGTCGCGATCGCCACCAACTGCAACCCTGGATCCAGTCCGATCGTGTCGATGCCCTTCATCATCGCGCTCGCTGCGCGATTCTGCGGGCTCACGCCGGCCGAGGCGATCACCGCCGCGACCTACAACGCAGCGTGCGTGCTGGGAATCGAGCACGAGACTGGCTCGATCGAGGTCGGAAAGCGTGCGCATCTCGTGTTGCTCCCGACGTACGACGAGCGGGCACTTGCCTGCGAATGGGCGATGTCGGAGCCGTGCGAGGTATTCGCGGGTCACACGACGCTCTGGTAGGAACAGCGTCCCTCGCGGTTCCGGGCCCAACGCCGCGCAATTCCTGCGCGAAAGCCCCCCTACAGCAGAGATTTCCGGCGCTTTCCCACCTCGGACCAAAGTCGCCTCTGCGCTCGCCCGATCCCGGCGCCACGCATGTGCGCGGATCGGTCCGCGTGTGCGCGAAGAGTCCCCCATGGAGTCACACATGTACAACACGATGCCGAACGGCTGGTCGCCCTCCAATACGCCGTCGAACACACCTTGGAACAACTGCAACAACTGCCCGGGCTTCGATAGCAGCGACTGCTGCGGCGGCAACGGTTTCCAGAACAACTGGAACGGCTTCAACGGGTGGAGCAACTCCACACCGTGGGGCGGCTCGAACTGGAACGGCTTCAGCGGCTGGAACAACTTCCCGAACTTCACTGGTTGGACCAACACCACGCCGTGGAACGGCTGGAACTGGAACCGCGCCAACACGTTCGGCTCGAATCCGAACTCGACGTGGAACTGGAACGGCTTCAACGGCTGGAACAACACCACGCCGTGGAACGGCTGGAACACGCCGTGGACCAACACGTGGTTCAATACGAATCTGTGGTGCAATACGAATCCGTGGTTCAACACGAATCCGTGGCCGTCGAACCAGTGGACCGGCAACTGGGGCTACAACAACTTCCCCGGCTACAACGGTTTCCCCGGCTACAACGGTTTCCCCGGCTACAACGGTTTCCAGGGATTCCATAGTTTCCCGAGCTTCAACGGCTTCCAGAACTTTAACGGCTTCCAGAACTTCAACGGCTTCCAGAACTTCAACGGCTTCCAGAACTTCAACGGCTTCCAGGGCTGGAACAACTTCCCGAGCTTCACTGGCTGGAACAACACCACGCCGTGGAACGGCTGGAACAACAACTGGAACAACAACTGGAACACGAACGGCAACACGAACTGGAACGGCGGCAACTGG
>Ga0172372_10006464_pt1 | contig 15987 bp, 17 predicted proteins | sample LakKiv5m_2_FD_114544 | JGI IMG/M metagenome (GOLD analysis project Ga0172372, IMG submission 114544) | Freshwater microbial communities from Kabuno Bay, South-Kivu, Congo - kab_092012_9.5m | ecosystem: Environmental > Aquatic > Freshwater > Lake | place: Democratic Republic of the Congo...
AAACCGGATCGAATGGAAAGTGTCCGGAATCCCCGCCGGATTTGCCCGCCGGCGGCGGCAAGGGCTCACCGCTGACGACCCGGAGAATGCGTGAGACACCCGCATCCACAGCCGCCGGAAAATTCCCGTTCTTCAACAGCGGCACCATGTCGTCGCTGATGATGCGTTTAGCGGTGGCATCGTTCAGCACGCCCTCAAGGCCATAACCGACCTCGATGCGCAGCTTGCGGTCATTTTTGGCGATGACCAGCAGCACGCCGTCATCAACACCTTTGCGGCCGATCTTCCATTGCTCGAACACGCGCACGGCGAATTCTTCGATGGATTCCGGCTGCACGCTCGGCACCATCAGCACAGCCACCTGAGCGCCTTTTTCCTTCTCGAACGCCGCAAGTTTCTGCTCAAGCTGCGCGATGCTCTGCGCAGGAAGCGTCGCGGTGAGGTCGGTGACCCGCGCTTTCAGTGGCGGAATGTCCGCTGCGGCCGCGTGCAGGACAAAGCCCAGCAGCGCGGCGGCCAGCCACAGGCGCCAATGCATCAACTGATGCATGGATTATTTGGTGGCAGGCACCGTGTATTCGTTGACCGGAGGAGACGGCTCCGCCGGTGCTGCAGCTGCGGGCGCCGCCGGCTTGCCGAAATCCACTTTCGGCGATTTGCTGATTTCCTTTTCGTTCTCCACCGTGAACTGGGCCTTCTCCTTCATGCCGAAGACCATCGCAGTCAGGTTGGACGGAAATGAACGCACCACCACGTTGTATTCGCGCACGGACTCGATGTAACGCTTGCGCGCAACGGCGATGCGGTTCTCAGTGCCTTCAAGCTGCGCCTGCAGATCGCGGAAATTCGCATCCGACTTCAACTGCGGATAGTTTTCTGCAACGACCAGCAAACGCGACAGCGCCGATGACAGCCCGGCCTGGGCCTGGGCAAATTTTTCAAAGGCCTGCGGATCGTTGACCAGTTCCGGCGTCGCCTGTATCGAACCCACTTTCGACCGCGCATTGGTCACGCCCAGCAACACATCCTTTTCCTGCGCAGCAAATCCCTTCACGGTTTCAACCAGATTGGGAATCAGGTCGGCGCGACGCTGATACTGATTGACGACTTCCGCCCAGCTGGCTTTGACCTGCTCATCGGTCGTCTGCAGCGTGTTGTAACCGCAACCACCAGCGATAATTGAAAATATCAATAAAATCAATACGTTAAGTTTTTTCACCAGCGTGCTCCTCAATCCAGGTTTGGATGCGACTTCAGGTTGCGGCAACAGATGCGGATTGCAAGCCTTGCATCGTGGTGACTGCAAAACACAGGTCTTCCCATGCCTTCGCCTTGTCCGGCAGCGTGCGCAGCAGATAGGCGGGATGATAGGTCACGATCAGCGGGATACCGCGGCAATCGTGCACACTGCCGCGCAGGCTGGATATGCTTGCGTCACGGCCCAGCAGATTGACCGCAGCCACCTTGCCCAGCGCAATGATCATCTTCGGCTGGATCAGTTCAATCTGGCGCTTCAGATAAGATGCACAGGCAGCAGCTTCTTCGGCCTGCGGATTGCGGTTGCCCGGCGGGCGGCATTTGACGATGTTGGCGATGTAGACGTTGGCGCCGCGTTTCAGATTGATGGCCGCAAGCATGTTGTCGAGGAGCTTCCCCGCCTGACCAACAAAGGGCTCGCCCTGCGTGTCCTCATCGGCACCCGGACCCTCACCCACGAACAACCAGTCAGCGCGTTCATCACCCACACCGAATACGGTCTTGTTGCGCCCTTTGTGCAGCACGCAGGCCGTGCACTCCGCAACACAGGATTTCAGTGCGGGCCAGTCCATGCCGGCAACATCGCGTTTCGCGTCCGCAGCAGTATCCGCCGGCACTGGAACAGGGACCGGTTCTGCAACCCGCATGGGCTGCAGTTGTGCCACATCCTCGGCCGGCTTGGCAGCCGCGGATGCAGGAACACGCAAGAGCCACAGCGGGCTGATGCCCATCTCGCGCAACATTTCCTCGCGCCGGCGATCCGTCCCTTCGGTCATTGCAACTTCCTCTCCATCGTTACTGCGTCTTCACGGCCGTCATGCGCGGGATAGTAGCGTTTGCGGATGCCGATTTCGGAGAATCCATGGTGCGCATACAACGCACGTCCGGCCAGATTGGATGCACGCACTTCAAGATACAGCGTTACCGCCCCGGAGTCCCGCGCCAGTTGCAACATGAAACGAAGCATCTCGCTGCCCAGACCGCGTCGCTGCAGCGGCGCTGCAATACTGAGGTTGAGCAGGTGGGCCTCCCCCGCCGCCACCATGGTCACGGCATAACCGGCAATCTGGCCGTTCAGTTCCAGAATCCAGCAGTGATAGCCGGATGCCAGTGAATCAGCGAAATTGCCGCGCGTCCAGGGATGGGTGTAGACCGAGCGTTCGATGGCTTCGACGGCATCGAGATCTGCGGCTGTCATCAAGCGCATCCGCGGCAGCGTATCGAGTTGCGCGCTCACCGCTCGGCCGTTTTCAATGCGACCTTGTCACGGATGTAGATCGGCGCCGCCTGCTCCGCCGGCAAACCGCGGCCCGCTGCGAATACCGGCGCCGCCAGCGCGGCAATATCCCGCGCATGCGGAAAGATGTCCTGACGCACCGCGCAAAGCGATGGGCCCAGACGCTCCTGCAATGCCGCTCCATAAACCGCGAAACCACTGCCACAACCGGTCCAGCCGCCGCCATCCACATCGGGTATCGCCAGGGGGGCGCACACCCGCGGTGCAGACACTTCACACCAAAGCCCGGCCGCATCAAGACGGTATGCGGCGTGATAGACCTCTTGCATCCGGGCATCGAGACAGCACACCACGCGCGGCGCGGCGCACGCAGCCGCCATCGCATGCAGCGTACCGATACCGGCAACCGGCAGATCCGAGGAAAACGCCAGGCCTTGCGCCACCGCACAGGCAATGCGCAGTCCGGTGAATGAGCCCGGCCCTTCGCCAAAGGCAAGACCATCAATCGCCCCCAGAGACAGGCCACCCTCGGCGAGCACCTCATCGATCATCGACATCAGCAGCGACGAATGAGACTGGCCGGCAGAGGCTCCGCGTTCAATCACCTGCCCGTCCCGCCACAATGCAGCGCTGCAGAAATCGGTGGAGGTGTCTAGCGCGAGAATGTTCATTGGAAACAGATGCCCCGGGAAGCGTGAATTGTAGCCTACGCAGAGTGGCCACGATGCCACTGCGGGTGCGTTATACTTCAATCCGTGATCTGACGAAGCAACACTGGCGGCACACTACATCAAAACAACAATTCAAGGCCTCAGACCCAAATTATGAAAGCACTCTTTACCCTGTTGGGCTCGCTCCTGGTCGGCGGCCTTGTGCTGCTTGGAATCGGCGGAATCGCCTATCACCTGTTCCGCGAAGACGGCTGGTTGTCACAGGGTCTGGGGGCGCTGTGGGACGCGCATTACGAAACGCCGGTAATGACCATCATCCTGGTGGTCGCGGCCTTTTTCGTTTTCAAGGCCCTGCACTCGGCACAGATCGGCGGCAAACGCGAAAGCAAAATTCCGGATTTCGTGCTGTTTGCGTTTATTGCAGTCGGCATTTTCTTTTTCGGCCGCTGGCTCACCACCGGCAGCATCTGAGCAGTCGTCGCGCAGCAGCACTGTCGATTGCAACAACCACAACGGAGCAAGCCCATGAGCGATATACAGCGTTTCAACAGCGACTCGCGCCTCTCGCGCGCTGTCATCCACGGCAACACCGTCTATCTCGCCGGCCTTACCGCCGATGACCGCAGCAAGGGCATGCGTGAGCAAACCGTCGAAATCCTCGGCAAGATTGACGCCCTGCTGAAAACCGCAGGCACCGACAAGTCCAAACTGCTTTCAGCAACGATCTGGATTACCGACATGCGCGACAAGGCCAAGATGGATGAAGCCTGGATTGCCTGGGTCGATGCGAAGAATGTTCCGGCGCGCGCCTGCGTCGAAGCGCGCCTTGGCACGCCGGACACGCTGGTGGAAATCATGGTGCAGGCGGCGAAATAAACGCGCGTCGGATACTGCATCGCCTGGCCTTGAAAACCCTGGCTCAAAAAACAAAAGCGGCGCTTGATGCGCCGCTTTTGTTTTGAAAGGAGCACTTCAGGTCTTGGCCGTGCGCGCCTTGGTCTTGATTTCGACACCGGCCCAGCGTGCGAGGTCACGATGAATGCGGCCCACCCGCTCGGTCTGCCCCTTGGCCGGGAAGCGTTCGTAGAAACCGTCGCCCTTGAACTGAGCGCGATGTTCGGCCCAGGGCGACAGCCGTTCCTCCCAGCGTTTGATGCGCCCCGCCACCGGATCCGCATCCGCGCGCGCAAGATCCGCACAAACACGGATCATCGCCTTCAGCGTTACAGGCCGCGTGATCTGGTAACTGTCGTGGCCCCAGGCATCACCCCACACCTTGTGAGCGGCTTTCAGGAAATCACGGATGATTTCGTAGAAGCGCTCGCTTTCACGGTAAAGATTGCTGGTGCGGCTGATCTTGCGCCAGTCGGCGCTGATCCAGCGGTGCAGTTCATTGAACAGTTCCGCCTGCAATATCCATTTGTCCTTCTGGCTGCGGCCGCCGAGACGGTTGATGCGGTATTGCAGCGGACTGTCGTCTTCCGAATACAGATCCTCAACCATGCGTGCGGCAAAACGTTTGTCGGGATCGGCCCACGACACGCGCTCGTAAAGATCAACCAGGTGGCTCTTGTTGATGCGGGTCGGCGTGGAATTGATGATGACAAACATCTCGGCCGCAAAATCCTCGCTGCGTCCGTCGAATATGATGCAGGGCACGTTGATCGATGCCGCTTCCGCAGGATGCTCCATCAGATAGAACTTCAACGCCGCCAGACGATGCTGCCCGTCGATGATCAGATACTTGGATGCGGGCTCGGCCAGATGGCCGATTGAATCCTGTCCGGGCAGGCAGGTAAAGCGCAGTTCATCGGAAGTAAACAAGAGTACGGTGCCGGGAATCGGCGGCTGGCTGACTGCCATTTCGTAAAAATTGCGCAGCTGACGCACCTTGGCTTTGGACATCTGGCGCTGGAAGGCCTCATCAGTTCGCTCAATGCGTGAGATGAACTGGGCAATTTCATCCTGCTGGGGCAGACTCTGCGGCGTGATCTCCTCGCCTTCGCCATAAAACCGGCTGATGAACCGCACACGCTCCAGCACCTCCTTTGCCGGATAACTTGCGAAGTAAAACAGGCCGTCTTTTTGTCTGATGCGTGTTGCCAGCATGGTGCCTGATCCCCTTTGGTTTTGTTGTAAGTCCTTGGCGCGTCGCGGAATTTCCCTTGCCGCGCAGGTGCCGGGTGGATTGCGGATGTCATTCTAGCGTTCGCAACTGCCTAAAAGCGAGGCACCTTGGGGACCACATCGAGGAAAAAGACAAATTATTGTTTAAAATCAATAATATATGAATTTATCCTTACCGAAGCTGGCCGACGGGTTTCGCCATATGCGAAGGCATCAGACAGGCTGAAATGCCATTACAGCAACAATGAACGTAAAAAAACCGGTTGCCCCGCCCTGCGGACAACCGGTTTGTTTTGCCGCGGTCAGCTGCGCGGCTGTACCGCTGTGCCCGGACGCTTCTGCCGACATTTCTCCGGGTCGGCCTGACATTGCGCACGACGCTCTTCGGCCTTCGCCTTCATCTCCTTGCAGCGCTCGGGGTTATCCGCACACATCTTTTCGCGCTGCGCCTTGCGTTCCTGCTGGCACTTCGCCGGGTCTGCCTTGCATTGCGCGCGACGTTCCTCGGCTTTGGCCTTCATTTCCTTGCAACGCTCGGGATTCTCCGCACACATCTTTTCACGTTGCGCCTTGCGTTCCTGCTGGCACTTCGCCGGGTCTACCTTGCATTGCGCGCGACGTTCCTCGGCTTTGGCCTTCATTTCCTTGCAACGCTCGGGATTCTCCGCACACATCTTTTCGCGCTGCGCCTTGCGTTCCTGCTGGCACTTCGCCGGATCTGCCCTGCACGCTTCCTGACGCGCCGCACGCGAAGCGTCAACACCATCTGCCGCAAAAGCCGGCAGCGCCATCATTGCACCCATGACCAACATCAGTCGCATATTCATGATCAATTCCTTTGAAATATCGTTTAGCGTTCACGACGCGGCTGATAGATTTCCCGCCGCGCCTTGTCGAGATCACGGTGCAATTCGCGACGCTCGTCGTCGGACAAGCGCTGCGGCCGTTGCGGACGCTCAGGCTGACGGGCATCCTGATGCCGCTGCGATCCGCGATCCGCACGTTCCGGCCGGCCCTGCCCCTGGACAGACGGCAGCTCACGCCATGGACCGGCAATAACCGATCCGGCCTGCAGCACGGCACACCCCAGAACAATCGCCAGCCAGACTTTCATGCACCTAACCCCCAAGATTGCTACAACCAGTCGCCTAGATCAGCTCATGGCCCGATTGTAACTGTGACTACACGCAAGGTTGGAGTTCGTCATGAATCATGCATGCCGCCCCCTCTACGCCAGCGCTGTTTCCGTGCAAATGCCTGTCGGCATCCTGCCCTGCCGGTTTGCCTGATCATCATTCCCTCCAAGCTTTCGGTTTATGCCCGGAACGGGTTCCGGAGCAACGCCCCGTCGGGGCGTTGGATTCATCATCAACGGCAACTGTAAACAGATTGTTGCCGCTGATCTCGATTGTGTAACCAGGTGTTGCCGGGCCCGTCCACGTCAAGCCATGCGGGAATGCTGACGCAGAACGACGCATTGCGTACGGGCATTTTGTAAGACTTTGTTTCAGGACCATGGCCTCACACGGCCGAACTGGCTAGGATTGCACCATGAACCAGACCAAAACCCGGATTCTTGTCGTCGATGACGATGTGCGCTTGCGCGATTTGCTGAATCGTTACCTCACCGAGCAGGGCTACACCGTACGCGCAGTGTCCGATGCGGTGGAGATGAACCGCTACCTGGCACGTGAACGCCATGACCTGATGATCCTCGACCTGATGTTGCCTGGCGAAGACGGCCTCTCCATCTGCCGCCGCCTGCGCGGCGGCGGCGAAACCATGCCGATCATCATGCTCACGGCAAAAGGTGATGACGTCGACCGCATCGTCGGCCTTGAACTCGGCGCCGACGATTACCTGCCCAAACCGTTCAACCCGCGTGAACTGGTGGCGCGCATCCAGGCTGTATTGCGCCGTCAGCCGCCACTGCCACCACCCGGCGCCCCCGGCGGCGCGGCGCAGGTCATCGAATTCGGTGAATTCCGCCTCAACCTCGGCACACGAACACTGACACGCAACGGCGAAGACCAGTCGCTGACCACGGGCGAATTTGCCTTGCTGAAAGTGTTGACCGAACACCCGCGTACGCCACTTTCACGCGACAAGCTGATGGAACTGGCTCGCGGCCGCGAATTCGGCGCCTTCGACCGCTCGATCGATGTCCAGGTCTCGCGACTGCGCAAGATCATCGAACCGGATCCGGCCAAACCGGCCTTTATCCAGACCGTCTGGGGTTTCGGTTACGTGTTCATTCCCGACGGCAAGGCGCAATGATCCTGTGGCCGCGCACGCTGCTCTGGCGCAGCGTGCTGCTGATTGCCGCACTGCTGGTGGTCGCGCATCTCGCCTGGCTGCAGATTTTCCGCGCATCCGAAGTGGAGCCGCGGGCACTGCAGGCCGCGCAACAGGTGGTCAGTGTCGTCAACCTGACGCGCGCCGCGCTGGTCACCGCCGACCCGGGCAGACGTTACGCGCTGCTGGATGAACTCGCACAGCGGGAAGGCATCCAGGTTTATGCCGGTGACCCCGAAGAGGCTGTTCCCGCGCTGCCTGACCGCCCGTTCCTGCGCATCATGGCCGCGCAATTGCGCGAACGCCTGGGGCAGCAGACCCGCATGACCCTGGAACGCGAAGGCGTCTCCGGCCTGTGGGTCAGTTTCCGTATCGACTCCGATGAATTCTGGGTTTCGCTGCCGCGCGGACGCATCGAACGCAATGAACCGCTGCGCTGGATCGGCTGGGGTGCACTGGTGCTGGTACTGGCCGTCATCGGCGCAATCCTGGTCGTCGCGCGCATCAACCGCCCCTTGCGTGAACTGACCCGAGCCGCCGAACTCCTCGGCAAAGGCGCCACGCCGACCCGGGTCACCGAAGCGGGCCCTGCGGAAATCCGCACACTGGCCCGCGCCTTCAACCAGATGGCTGCAGACATCCAGCGTCAGGACGAAGAGCGTGCACTGCTGCTCGCCGGCGTATCCCATGACCTGCGCACACCGCTGTCGCGCATCCGCCTCGCACTGGAAATGCTCGGTGATCACGGCGCATCAGACCTCAAGGCCGGCGTCGCGCAGGACATCGGCGATATCGACACCGCGATCGGCCAGTTTCTCGATTTCGCGCGCCCGGTTGATGCCGAGCAGGTGATGAATGAAGCCGATCTGAACACACTGGCACAATCGGTCGTTGAACGTTACACCCGCAGCGGGCGTGACGTAGTAATACGCGCTGGCGCACCGGCGCGACAAACAGTGCGCGCGCAGGCCATGCAACGGCTGCTGGCCAACCTGATCGATAACGCATTGCGCCATGGCGAAGGCCCGGTGGAAGTCTCCACCGGCCGCGAGGGGCGCATCAACGTCGTCGAAGTGCTGGATCGCGGACCGGGCATTCCGGCGGAGGACGCGGAACGCATGCTGCAACCGTTCACGCGACTGAACAGCGCACGGTCAACCAGTGGTACCGGGCTGGGCCTTGCCATCGTGGACCGCATTGCCCGGCTGCACGGCGGATCCGTTCGCCTGCTGTCCCGCGACGGCGGTGGTCTGCGCGTTCGGGTCGAATTACCCTTGGGCTAGCGACGCAGACGGAAGGAGGTGTTGCGCAGCCGTATCGACAACACCCGCGCCATCGCAAACAGAAAATCGCGTGCCAATGCGGGTTCCGCCTGACCGAACTCGCTGAAACGGTCATAGGGCAGCAACAACAGCGTGCCGTCTGCAACCGCCCAGACATTCGCCGAGCGTGGCTGGCCGTCAAAAAAAGACTGTTCGCCGAGTATGCTGCCGGAACTGATGCGGGCCAGCGACGTCATGCTGACGCCATCGACCTGGGTCACGCCAACTTCAAGCAGTCCGGCGGCAACAAGAAACAAGGTGCGTTCGGCAGCACCGCGCTGGATAACGACCTCGCTGGCGCGAAAAGGCCGCGGCGTGGTGTGCGCCAGCAGTTTTTGCCATTCGTTTTCACCCCAGCCCGGAAGTACCAGGACGTCGGACGCATGCAGGTCCGGTTCTTTGCGCGCGAATACTGAAACCCAGTTTGCCTCGGTCATCAAGTCCTCTGCGACAGGCTTGCGGAAAAACTGATTATAGTCGGACTGTCTTCAGAGGCCACACGTCCATCAACCGGTAGCGCACGCCTTTCGGTCCCGGCTCGGAACACGCCAGCACAAACTCCCGTACTGTCCAGCGGGACATCATCATGCTGTCATTCGAAGATGGCGGCGGCGTCACCGCATCCCGCAGCAATGTGACATGGGGTTTGAACGCCCGTCTCTCGGTGTGAAATCCGTGAAGACGCAGGGCATCCATCAACTGATCGTGCAGCGCTGTCAACGCGGGCGGACAATTCAGCGGTGCAGCCCAGGCCAGCCGTTGCGCACGCCAGTAACCGACACGCACCAGATCCAGTTCAAAAGGTTCTGCGGTCACGGCATCGGCAACAACACGCAGCTCCGGCAGACGGTTTGCCGCGACGTTACCGAGAAACGCCAGTGTCAGATGCAGATTTTCTGCAGGCGGTGACCGGCCGCCGCAGGCCTTCTTCAGTCGATCTGCGGTCGCTGCCAGTGCGCTCCTCGTCGCCGCGTCCGGCCACAGCGCAAAAAACAGCCGCATTTTGCGGATTGGCGCAGCCGTGCTCAGTCGTCCGATCCACTGAAAGGCGTGGACACCGAACGCTGGATCAGCACCACGGCCTCGGCCACGATGCCCTCCCCACGACCGACAGCCCCCAGTTTTTCAGCGGTCTTGGCCTTGATGTTCACATCATCAACGTGCAGCCCCAGATCAGCCGCGATGTTGCTGCGCATCGCCGGAATGTGCGACGCCATTTTCGGCGCCTGGGCAATGATCGTCGAATCCACGTCGATCACCGAGAAATTGCGCTCCTGCAACAGGCGCACCACAGCCCGCAACAGCTCCCGGCTGTCGACGCCCTTGTAATGCGGATCGGTATCCGGAAAATGTTTGCCGATGTCGCCCAGTCCTGCAGCGCCGATCAGCGCATCGCACAAGGCATGCAGCAACACGTCGGCATCGGAATGGCCGGCCAGACCGCGTTCGAAGGGTATGGTCACGCCGCCGATGATCAGCGGCCGCCCCTCGACCAGCGCATGCACGTCAAATCCCTGTCCAATCCGCATCATGGTTTCCCTGCAGTGCCAAGAATGAGTTCAGCGAGCGCCAGGTCTTCCGGATAGGTCACCTTGAAATTGGTCGCGCTGCCGCGCACCAGCAAGGGCCGCGCGCCGGTCTGTTCGACCGCGCTCGACTCATCGGTAACGGCTGCAATGTCGGAACGGCGCAGCGCTTCGATCAGCACGCGGTAACGGAACATCTGCGGCGTCTGCGCCCGCCACAAATGGTCGCGCCCCTCGGTCTGCACCACCTCCTGCGCGACATTGGCGCGTTTCAGCGTATCCGCCACAGGCACCGCCAGCAGTCCGCCGACATCGCTGTCGCCGACCCCGGCGATCAGCCGGTCAATCTCCTGCGCCGACAGGCAGGGGCGCGCGGCGTCATGCACCAGCACCCAGTCATTGCCATCGATCGCATCGTTCGCCGCGAGCAGGCCATTGAATACACTGGCGGCGCGCGTCTCCCCGCCGCAATACAGCGGACTCAGTTTGGATTCGCAGCCGCGCCAGTCACAGGCGGCAAACTGCGCATCTCCCGGCGCCAGCACGACAAACACTTCGGCAATCCGCGGATGCGCACACAACACGCGGACGGCATGTTCGATCAGCAGTCTCCCTGCAAGCGGCGCATATTGCTTGGGCGTTGCCGCCCCCATGCGTGAGCCGCTGCCGGCAGCAGGGATCAAGGCGACGTAACGCACGGCAACTGATTGATCAGATTTAGTGCTCATCGAAATTGGGCTGATAACCGGATTGTGCTGACGCACCCTCGTAATTTGCTGATTTTATTGGCATTATATCAGCGCACTGTAACAAGTCCCGACGCCCGCAACCGATCCTCACCAACTCGCCGCCCATGCCGGTTCACAACCCAGACTTCCAGCCTCGTTCTTGTCATGGACAATAAGATTGCCGGCACGCTGATCGGCCTTGCGCGCCGCGCGATCGCCACCCGGCTCGGTATCGAACATCCTGCACCTGCGCTTGACCACCACGGGCTGCGCGAACCCGCCGCCACTTATGTCACCCTGCGGCGCGAGAACAGGATTCGCGGCCGCACTGGAACACTCAGGGCGCACCGCGCGCTGGCGGAAGATATCGTTGCAAATGCCGTTGCTGCCGCCTGCGCTGATCCGCGCTTCAATCCGCTGAGCCGCGACGAATTCGCCGATACGCGCATTGAAATCTGCCTGCTGTCCGGAATCGAGCCGATCCGCGCGGACGAGGAAGCGGCGGTATTGGCGAGGCTGCGCCCGGGGATCGATGGCCTGATATTCGAATATGGCCGTCATCACAGCAGTTTTCTGCCGGAAATCTGGAAAGAAGTGGCCGATGCCCGCGAATTCTTCGCCCAACTCAAGTACCAGGCAGGACTTCCGCCCGATTTCTGGGACCGTAGCGTCAAAATCGGGCGATTTACGGTGTCCCGCTGCGAGGAAAACAACCCATCGACCTGACCTGCACCGGAAACCATGATGACAATATGCCAAACAAGGATGTTTTTCCCTTGATTTGGCGGGGAAAATCGCTATGCTGAAAATATAGTGTCGTCAGCGCCGGTTGCGCGTAACTCAAGTCAGTAAATCAGCCACATGACTTGAGCGGTTAATTCGAGTTTCAACCGCATTCCGGAAGCCCCCCGGCAAGATCATCAGCAAGGGCGTTCATACAGCTGCGGGAGGTTCAGCATGCGTAACTGGAAACTGCCCGTATTTGCCACCCTCGCCTACATCCTGGCGGGTTCAGCGTGGATATTGGCCGGATATGTCATCTCCGGCGCACTCGACACGAAAAGTCCTGTTGCGCAGTTTGAACTGTTTAAAGGGCTGGCGTTTGTCGGGATCACCGCCTCAGTACTGTTCATCTCGCTGACTTATCTTGACCGTCATAATCCCGAAAGTCTGGCCGCCGGCGACCTCGGCGCCGAGTTTTCAGAATCCCTTAAACGCGGTGATTTTGTTGTCCGCTGGCTGCCAATACTGGTCGTGGTGGTTTACTGTATTCTGTTTGTCGTTATCGCCACAGCCTTGTGGTGGGTCCGCGATCACACTCTGGAGAACGCTGAACAATCCGCCCTGGCCTTGCAAAAAGCTCATGCGGCACAGGTCAGCAGTTCGCTGGATGTCATCAACTTCACCTTGAGCGACATCGCCAAGGACATCATTGAACGAAAAATGTCCAGTGCGGCCGACGAACTGCGCTCACGTATCCCGGACATTGCATCATCGGTCAGCAGTATCGGCGTCGCCGATGCCAGCGGCAAGATCACCGCCCACACCGATTCCGCTGCAGCGAAACTGGATCTGTCATCGCGGGACTATTTCCGCTTCCACCGCGACAACCCGGGGAGCGGATTTCATCTCTCAAGCCCCATCCGCGGCGAAGCTTCGGATCGCTGGTTGATCATTGCCAGCCGCCCCATCCGCAGCACGGATGGCCGCTTTATGGGCATTGTTGCGGCGGTCATCGACCCGGCAGTCTTCGGCGCCTATTGGCGGCAGACGGCTGGTGACAACACCACGCTGCAGATCTACAACACCAACGGCACCCTGCTGCTGCGCAGCCCCTACAATGAAGCCGCCATCGGGCGACCCGACCAGGCCCCGCTCCCGGTATCGCCCCAGGAACTGGACGACAACACGCTGACTTTCCACGCAACCAACCCGGTCGACGGGGAAAAACGCGTTTACGCCGGCGGCGTGGTGACGGGATACCCCAAACTGCGACTGCTGGTCGGACTCTCCCAGTCGCAACTGCTCGACAGCTGGCATGCATTCGCCATCATCTGTCTGGCCATCTACCTGCTCGTCGCCAGCGGGCTGACAGCACTGACCTTCGCCTTGCTGCGGCAACTGCGCGAACGCCTGGTACTGCAGCGCAAGGCGGCCGAACTCGCGCGTTACCCCTTACAAAACCGCAACCCGGTGCTGACGGTGACCCCAGCCGGGAAAAAACTGTTCGTGAACAAGGCCACGCAAAAACTGCTGACAGCCATCAAAGGCGAAATCGCGGAGCGACTGGAGCAGCAACTGAAATCCATGGCCATCGAGCCTGAACCCGGCGTGAAGGAATTTGCCATCGGCACCCGTATCTGGTCTGCCTCCTACGTGCCGCACCCGCCGGATTTCTGCGACATCTACCTGACCGACGTCACCGCCAGCCACCAGAGCGAGCATCTGCTGCAGTTGTTCTTTGACCCGCCGTTCATCGGCATGGCGATCACGTCGCCGGATTCCAAGCGCTGGCTGCGCTTCAACAACCAGCTTTGCGAAATCCTCGGCTACACGCGAAAACAGCTGGAGGAAAAAACCTGGTCAGAGCTGACCCATCCGGATGACATGGCCGCTGACGTCGCCGAATTCCAACGCCTGATCCGCGACGAGAGCGACGGCTACGCCCTCGACAAACGCTTCATCCGCGCGGACGGCGTGGTGATTGACACCGTCATCGATGTGCACGCCGTTCGACGCCCGGACCGCTCCGTCGAATTCTGCGTGGCAACCATCCAGGACATCACCGAGCGCAAACAGGCCGAGCGGCGGCTGATCGAGCAGCGCAACCTGTATGCCGCACTGACTGCCACCAACGAAGCCATCATCCGCATCCGCGACCGCAAGGCCCTGCTGCAGCGGGTCTGCGAAATTGCAGTGGAGCGCACCGGCATCGTCTTTGCCTGGGTCGGCATGCTCAACGACGCCGAAAAGCTCCGGCCGGTCGCCCAAGCCGGCGAAGACCAGCACATCCTCGAACTGGCGATGACAAATTTGAATGCCACGGACCGCAGCGAATGCGCCGCAGCGGCCCGCGCGCTCGCCCACAACCGGATTGAAGTGGTCAATGACTGGAAGGATGATCCGGGCCTTGCACCCTGGCTGGACCTCTTTGCGAAGGCCGGGTTCAAGTCGCTCGCCGTGCTGCCGATCAGGCAGAACTACATACCGATCGCCACCCTGCATCTGTATGCCGACATGCCCGGCTATTTCCAGCCCGACATCGTCGGCCTCCTTGTCGAAATGGGCGCCGACCTCGACTATGCGCTGGAGGGCCTGAGTGCCCAGACCGACCGTGATCGCGCCGTGGCGGAACTGCAGCGAGCCGAAACCCGCTGGCAGTTCGCACTGGAAAGCGGCGAGCACGGCGTGTGGGAATGGAATATCCGCGACAACACGGTGTTTTACTCGCCGCAGTGGAAAACCATGCTCGGCTATTCGGACAGCGAACTCGGCGACTCGATCGCCGAATGGAAATCCCGTGTGCATCCGGACGACTTGGACCGGGTCAGCCAGGAGGTGGAAAACCATCTGCAGGGCCGTTCACCTGCCTACGTCTGTGAACATCGCCTGCTGTGCAGGGACGGCAGCTTCAAATGGGTGCTGGATCACGGCAAGGTGATGACTCATGATGATTCCGGAAAACCGCTGGTAATGATCGGCACCCATACCGACATCACCGGACGCAAGCAGACTGAAAATGCGTTGCGCGAAAGCGAGCAGAAATTCAAGGCGCTGGTTGAACAGTCGCTGATCGGCATCTACATGGTCGATGAGGAAAGACTGATTTACGTCAATCCCCGCGCTGCTGAAATATTCGGCTATGCGCCGGAGGAGCTCAGCGACGTCAGCCTCGCCAGCGTGATTGCACCCGAGGACCGCGGCCTGGTCCGGGACAACATCCGGCAACGCACATCCGGCGCAATCGAAACGATGCGGTATGAATTCCGCGGCCTGCGCAAGGACGGGCAAATCATCGATGTCGGCGTGCACGGCAGCCGCACCATGCTCGGCAACCATCCCGTGGTGTTGGGCGTTTTGCAGGACATTACCGACCGCAGGATCCAGGAAGAACGCGTCAAGGGATATATTGATCGCCTCGAGCGCTCCATCATGTCGACCGTGCAGGCGATCTCGCACATGGTCGATCTTCGAGACCCCTACACCTCCGGCCATGAACGGCGCGTAGGCGAACTGGCCGCCGCCATCGGCGCGGAACTGGGCATGAGTGAACATCAGGTCACCGGCCTGCGGGTATCCGGCGGTGTTCATGATGTCGGCAAGATCGGCGTGCCTGCCGAAATCCTTTCCAAGCCGACCCGCCTGTCGGCCGCTGAATTCGCCATCGTCAAGACCCACGCACAGCAGGGTTACGAAATCCTCAAGGACATCGATTTCCCGTGGCCGGTTGCGGATACGGTATGGCAACACCACGAACGACTTGATGGCAGCGGTTATCCACGAGGCCTGCACGGCGACGATATCCGACTTGAAGCGCGCATCCTGGCTGTCGCCGACGTTGTCGAATCCATGAGTACGCACCGGCCCTACCGCGCCGCGCTGGGCGTTGGAGCAGCCTTCGCCGAGCTGAAAGCAAAATCCGGGGTGCTCTACGATCCGGCGGTCGTCAACGCATGCATCCTTCTTTTCCATGAAAAAGGCTTCCAACTGCCGGAGTGAGATGCTCGAGCAGACGCTGTGCCTTGCTCCGCAATTCGTTTAAAATAACAATAAAAACAACGGGTTATAAAATGAATGCCGTCATGCAGTGGCTGGATCGCAATA
>Ga0172372_10006468_pt1 | contig 15981 bp, 15 predicted proteins | sample LakKiv5m_2_FD_114544 | JGI IMG/M metagenome (GOLD analysis project Ga0172372, IMG submission 114544) | Freshwater microbial communities from Kabuno Bay, South-Kivu, Congo - kab_092012_9.5m | ecosystem: Environmental > Aquatic > Freshwater > Lake | place: Democratic Republic of the Congo...
CGAGCGCGCTCGACGCGCGATTCGCGAGGAAGGAGCGTGTCGAGACACGCGACTGACGAGCGGCGGCGACCCCGGCCCGGGGGGGCGAGCATGCGACGGGAGGGTTCTGCAGCATCCTGCTAGGCCTCCGGGGCGGAAGCCCAGGCCATCAGCTCCTCGAGCGGAACCACGCGCAGGGCGCGCGCGTGGGTGGACTCGAGGTCGATCGGGCACCCCACGCCGGCCGCGGCGGCGTCGCGCCAGCTCGCCGCGCACACGCACCAGTGGTCCCCCGGCTGCAGGCCGGGGAAGCCCGCTTCGGGGACCGGGGTGACGAGGTCGTTGCCGCGGCGGCGCAGGAACTCGAGGAACTCCGCGGTGACCTGGGCGCACACCGTGTGCGAGCCGCGGTCCGCGTCGTCGGTGTTGCAGCAGCCGTCGCGGAACCAGCCGGTGCGCGGCTCGTGGGAGCAGGGGCGGAGAGGGGTGCCGAGCACGTTGACCGAGCGATCCATGCGCGCTCTCTATCCGTCCTCGAAGGAGGGCAACACGCTGGGCGCGGCCCGTCCGCGCGGCTTCCGGGCGTCGAGGCGGGTCCAGGCGTCGCCGTCGTCCCTCGCGCCGAGCGCGGCCCGCAGCACCGGCGTCATGCCCGCCCGGCGGAAGGGCAGGGTGCCCAGCCCGGGATCCTCGAGGTAGGCCGCGAGCACCTCGGGGTGCTCGGCCTCGGCCCGGAGGTGCGCGAGGAGCTCGCCGTAGGCGGGGAGGAAGTGGACCCCCTCCACCGGGTCGTACACCATGGCGTGGCGACCCGGGGCGGAGAGCGACGGCCCCGGGCTGAAGCCCACCCGCGCGGGGTCGGCGCCGTGGAGCGCCCGCCAGGCCTCCGCCCGCGTCCGGCCGTCCAGGGACGGGTAGCGGTGGACCTCGTGGAGGTGGTCCGCGAGCCGTCCGAGTGCCTCGTCGAAGGCGGCCGGGTCCGGCCAGACCACGAGGTCGTCCCCGAACAGGGCCACGAACGCGTCCCGCTCCTCGCGTTGCCGGCGGAAGGCGGAGCGCAGCCGTCCCAGGCGCTCGACGAGGGCCGGCTCCGGGCCCTCCTGCCAGGCGCGCAGGAGGTCCATCCGGGCGATGACCCCCATCGGGCCGTAGAGCGCCGGGGCGCCCGAGAACACGTGCCCCTGTTCCCACGGGAGCACGCGCGCCTTGAGCACGGCTCGGCGGGGCAGGTCCGCCTCCCAGCCCGGCGCCCAGACCGCCAGCTCCGCCTCGGTGGCCACGTCGCGCAGGAGCACCTGGGACTCCGCCCAGCCGTCCACCACCCACAGCGCCGTCCGCACCTCCGCCGGCCACCGCGCCGCTTCGGGTGGGAGGAGGCCCTCGGCCACGGCGCGATCCACCTCGGTCCAACCCTCGGCGTCCACCCACTCGAGCACGAAGAAGTCCACGAAGTCCTCGAGCTCCTCGGCGTCGGGCCAGCCGCCGTGCCGGGCGTGGGCGGCGAGCGCGAGCTCGTCCGGACGGGACTCGGCCCGGGGGTAGAGGAGGCGCTTCCAGTGCAGCGGGTCGGACACAGGACCGCCTATCGCCCCGTCCTCGTGGCGGGTCGGCGCTATCATGGGTACGACGCGCCCCCGTATGGCTCCTCTCCTCCTCCTCCTCGCCTGCACCGGCGACGCCTCCTTGAACAAGGGCGAGCCCCGTCTCGAGCTGGTGCCGGCCCAGATCGACTTCGACGAGGTGGTGGTGGGCCATCGCTCCGAGATCGGGGTGACGGTACGGAACGCGGGGTACGGCCAGCTCACCTTCGAGAGCGTCCGCACCGCCGACCTCTCCTCGCCCGACTTCGAGGTCGTCAACTGGCCCGGCGAGCCGCTGGGACACGGCGAGGAAGGGGTCGTCGGCGTGCGCTACGAGCCCGACGTGGAGGGCCAGGACTTCGGCGAGGTGGAGATCCTCTCCACGGACACGCTGGCGCCCGAGGGGACGGTGCTCCCCCTGGAGGGCACGGGCGTGGCCCCCCAGGCCGACGTGGATCCCGAGCTCCTCTGGTTCGGCACGCTCCCCGACGGGGCCAGCTCCACCCTGCCGGTGCACGTCAGCGCGGGCGGGTCCGGCCGGCTCATGGTGACCAGCATCGGCTTCCCCGAGGACGAAGGCCTGGCCTACAGCTACGCGCTCCCCGAGGGCTGGACCGAGCCCTACCCGGTGGAGCAGGGGCTCGGCTTCACCGTGGACGTCACCTTCACCCCGCCCAGCACCGACGCCTGGGAAGGCGAGCTCTGGATCACCACCAACAGCCCCGACGCGCCCCTGTCCGTCGTGCGGCTCCGCGGCAACGTCCCGGACGATCCCACCACCAACGAGACCCCCGAGGTCGAGATCGTGGACCCCAACAACGGGGAGTTCCTCCTGGATGACCAGGGCTACCTCCTCCTGGGGCAGGTGGTGGACCCCGACGAGCCGCTCACCAACCTGCTGTGCGGCTGGTACGCCGGCGGGACGGCGGTGGCGGTGGCCATGCCGGACGCGGAGGGCGCCATCGTCTCCACCGCGACGCTCCCCGCCGGGGAGTCGGTGGAGCTGGAGCTCCGCTGCGTGGACAGCGAGGGTGCGGTCGGCTCCGACGTGGTCACCGTGACCGTGTGGGAGGCCGAGGAGCCCATGACCTACACGGTGAGCGGGGGCAACTCGGTCTTCGACTGGATCACCGTGGACGACGACCTCAGCCTGGAGCTGAACGGGGTGGAGGTCTACGCCGACAACGACGGCACCCAGTCGAACCTGCCCCCCATCGAGCTCTACGCCGAGATCGGCGACACCCTGCGCGTGATCCTGGTGGACGAGAACGCCTGCGACGCCGCGCTGGACGCGCTGGTCCTCCACTGGGGCACCGGGAGCCGGCAGGCGCTCAACGACGGCTACTGCATCTCCTCCTGCCCCGATCACGCCTGCTACGACGCTTCCTACGCCGGCCCCTGGCCCGGGGTGGTCTTCGAGGGCGAGTACGTCGTCAGCATCCCCTGAGGCGCCGCACCTCGATCTGGGGGCCCATCATCGCGAAGCCGAAGCTCTCGACCTCCTCTCCGTCCACCTCGACCGTCGCGCCGTCCACCGCGCCGTCGAGCCGGCCGAGCAGCACGAAGCGCCCCTTCGGGGTGTCCAGCACCCACACCCCCCCTTCGGTGGGCTCGTGACGCAGCACCCCGCGCCAGCTCACGTGGCCGCCCGACGCCGCATCTTCACCATCCCTGCGACCGCCATGCCCACCAGGAGGGTCAAGGTGCCGTTGGTGGCGAGCCAGGTGCGGTCGAAGCCCAGCGGCATCCACCACAGGTCGGTGGTCCCGCTGGCGGCCCCGTACAGGAGGTAGCCGGCCACCCCGGACACGAAGCCCAGGGCGAGCGGACCGGCAAGGCGGCTGGGCGCGAAGAGCACGCCCACCACGAGGGGTAGGAGCACGGACTGCCAGAGGGGGAAGCCCGACCAGAAGGGGCCCGGCCACTGGAGGAAGGGGCGGGCGAGGAGCGAGAGCCAACCGCCGGGAGGGAGGGGGAGGAGCGGCAGGAAGAGCACGCCGCCGGCCACCACCGCGGCGCTGACCAGCGAGACGACCCGGGCCGGGCCGCTCAGGCCGGCGAGGACGGTGAGCGCGAGCGCCAACGCGGCGCCGATGCCGGCGAGGAGCCCGCGCTGGTGCAGGAGCAGGGAGCGCCCGGCGGCGGCCAGGTCCACCCGCCCGGCGCCGTAGCGGAGCGGATCGTCGCGGTCGTCCGCGGTGCCGAGGAGCAGGCGCTCGGCCTCGTCCGGGCTGGCGCCTGCCCCGAGGAGGACCGCGGCCGCGCCCGCGACGTGGGGGGTGGCCATCGAGGTGCCCTGCCACTCCTTGAACGCCTGCCCGCCGGCGCCGTCCAGGGTGGCCTGGGTGATCCCGCCGCCGGTCAGCTTGGTGTTGCCGCCGGGACCGGCGATCTCCACCCCTTTCCCCCAGGAGGAGTAGGGCGCGAGCTGGTCGTCCGGGCCCACCGCGGTGACGGCGAGGGCCGCCGGTGCGTCGGCGGGGGAGCCGATGCCCTCCTGCCCGGCGTTCCCGGCCGCGGCCACCACCACCACCCCGGCGCGCCGGGCCTTCTCGACCGCGTTGACGAGCACGTCCGAGTGCCCGCCACCGAGGGAGAGGTTGATGACCTGTGCCCCCTGGTCCACCGCCTCGTCGATCGCGGCGGCGATCCAGTCGGTGCGGCCTCCGCCGTTGGCGGAGAGCGCCTTCAGCGGGAGGATCCGGGCGTTGGGGGCCACCCCGGCCACACCGGCGCCGTTGTTCGTGGCCTGGGCGATGGTCCCCGCCACGTGGGTGCCGTGCCCGTGATCGTCCGCCGCGGTGGGGACGCCCGGTACGAACGAGCGACCGGCGAGGACCCGCTCGGCGGGCAGGTCGGGGAGGGGGGAGACGCCGGTGTCGATCACCGCGACGAGCACCCCCTGCCCGCCCCCGAGGCGCCACCCCACCGGCGCGCCCACGAGCGCGAGGTTCCACTGGCGGGGGTAGAGCGGGTCGTCGGGGTAGCCGAGCTGGGGGCGCACCGCCGGCACCTCGCTCACGCTCATCTCGTAGGCGGGCTCGACCACCTCCACCCGGGGGTCCGCGGCCAGGGTCGTGAGCGCGGTCGGGAGGTCCGCGACCTCGCCGGAGCGCAGCGCCTCGTCCTCCGACACGGGCGACGCCCACTCGAGCCGGATGCCGGCCGCCGCCTCGATCGCGGCGATCTCCGCCGGCGAGGTGCCGTCCACGTAGTCCACCACCAGCGTGCCCGGACCGACGGGCTCGGGCTCGGCCAGCTCCCCGCCGGTCTGGTAGGCCACGGGCGCCGGGGAGGGGAGGAGCCAGAGCCCCACGCCCACCGAGGCGAGCAGCGCAAGGCCGAGCCAGCGGCCGGGACCGGGGGAGGCTTCGGGGTCAGGACGAGCCATGGGCACCTGCCACCTTCGACGTCGGAGGGCGCGTCTCGCTTACACCCTGGTACACGATTCCCGTTTCGACAAGCCGCCGGATGTCTGGTTCCGTCAAGCCCGCTTCGGCGAGCAGCTCGGCGGAGTGCTCGCCCAGGGCCGGCGGGGGCCGGAGCTGGCGGGCCGGGAGCGGGGGCCGGGGGAAGACCCACCCGTCCACGGAGACCTGCCCCGCGGCGGGGTGGGCCAGCGAGGCGGGCACGTCGAGGACCGGCGAGCAGGGGACGCCCGCGTCGGCGAGGGTGCGCTCCCAGCGGGCCACCGGCGCCGTGGCGAAGGTGTCGTTCAGCCGGGCGTCGAGCGCGTCCCGGCGGGCCACCCGGTCGGGGATGTGCGCCAGGTCCGGGTCCTCCTCCCAGCCCAGCGCCCCCCGGAGCTTCTCCCAGAGCGCGTCGTTGGCGCAGGCCACGGCGAGCCAGCCGTCCGCGCACCGGTAGAGGTTGTACGGGGCGATGGAGGGGTGGGCGTTGGAGGGGGGCGGCGGTCGGACGCCCGCGTTGAGCCAGGCCGAGGCGTAGTAGGCGAGGAGGTGGTGCTGGACGTCGAGCATGCTCACGTCCACGCGCCGCCCCCGGCCGGTCGCGACCCGGTCCAGGAGCGCGAAGAGCACCGCCTGGACGGCGACCTGGGCGCTGGCCAGGTCCGCGATGGAGGGCCCCGCCTTGGCCGGGGGGTCCCCGGTGAGCGCGGCGATGCCCCCGGCGCTCTGGAGGACCAGGTCGTAGCCCGCGCGCCCAGCCCAGGGTCCGTCGGGCCCGAAAGCGCTGATGGAGACGTAGACGAGCCCGGGACTCTCGGCGGCGAGCCGATCGTGGCCGAGCCCGAGGCGATCGAGCACGCCGGGGCGGAAGTTCTCCACCACCACGTCGCAGGTCCGCGCCAGCGCGCGCACCGCCGCGACCCCCTCTGGTTGGCGCAGGTCCACGGCGAGCGAGCGCTTGTTCCGGTTGGTGCAGGCGAAGTAGACCGAGGTGCCGTCCTTCAGGGGGAGGAAGCGCCGGGTCTCGTCGCCGTCCAGCGCCTCGATCTTTAGCACGTCGAAGCCCTGGTCGCCGAGGATCTGGGTGGCCCACGGTCCGGCGAGCACGCGGGTGAAGTCGAGCACCCGGATGCGCCGGGGCGCCGGGTCGGTCACTGCCGGGGCTTGCGAGGCGGGGTGCGGGGGGGCTTGTCGCCGGCCCGATCGTGGGGGAGGTCCCCCAGCTCGGGGAGGAGCACGATCTCGATGCGCCGGTTGGCGGTGCGTCCGTCGGGGGTGCCGTTGTTCGCCACCGGCTCGGTGTCGGCGAAGCTGGCGGCGGAGAGGTGGTCCCGCGGGAAGCCCTGCGCCACCATGTAGTCGGCCACGGTGATCGCCCGGGCGGCGCCCAGGTACCAGTTGCTGGGGAACTCGGGGGTGGCGATGGGCACGTTGTCCGTGTGCCCCTCCACCTGGAAGTGGTGCTCCCTCGCGTGGCGCCCGAGCAGGCGCCCCACCTCGGCGATGTCCCGGCGGCCCGCCTCGGACAGCGAGGCCGACCCGGAGGAGAAGAGGACGTCGGAGGCCATGCCGATGACCACGCGCCCGTTGCGGTTCTCCACCTTCAGCACGCCCCGGTCCACGAGGGGCTTCAGGTCGGCCAGGATGGCCTCGTAGGTGGCGCGGGTCCGATCCAGGCGGGCTTCCAGGCGATCGACGCGGCCCTTCAGCTCTTCGTTGCGAGCGAGCAGGGCGTCGTACTTGGCCTTGGGGACGCAGGCGCCCAGGAGCAGGAGGAGGGCGAGGGGGAGGAGGCGCATTCGACGATCTACCCCGGTTCGTTCCCGGCCTGCACCACGGCGACCTCGGTGTTCGACACGTTGCCGGCCCGGTCCGTGATGTAGGCCGTCACCGTCCAGGGCGACTCCTGGTCCACCCCGGCGATGTACATGGTGAGCACATTGTTGAGGTAGTAGGTGCAGCACTCGAAGGCCGAGTGCGTGCCGGCGGGGCAGCGATCGTCGGCCCAGATGATCTCCACGTCCAGGTCGATCACCTTCACCCCGTTGGTGATCTGGGCCAGGTAGCGGCCGCCGATCACGTCGTCGTCGTCGTCGTAGGCGTGGTAGTGCACCGACACCCAGCCCTCGTCCACGTCGGGCCAGAGCTCCTCGTAGTAGTGGATCTCCGGGATGAGCGAGTAGCTGGTCTCCGTACCGGTGTCGGAGCCCGTGAGGTCGGAGGTGTCCGACCCGCCGCGATCGAGCACGCAGTTGCCGTCCTCGTCGCGGGCGTAGCCCTCGGCGCACGGAGCGGGCTCGGCGGTGCAGGCGAGGAGGAGGAGCAGCATCACCGCCAGTATGCCACCGCCCGCGGGTTCCGCTGCCCGCGAGGCCTCACGGCGCTTCGTACGCGACGAAGCCCTGCGACTCGGGGGTGGAGGAGAGGTCTCCGGCGCCCACCCAGACCCCACCGTCCGGGTCCACCCACACCGAGGTGAGGTCCACGAGGGTGACCGCCACCGGGTCCGGCACCCACTCGCTCCCGTTCCAGCGCACGACCGAGCCCCGGGCGCCCACCGCGACGAGCTGCTCGTCCCGGGCCCAGACCCCCTTGAGCTGGGGGACGAAGGCCGGGGTGTACTCCCGCCAGCGCTCGTCGGGGTCCTCGTGCAGGATGTAGGCGGACTGGAGCCCGCCCACCGTGACGGGCGTGAACCCCGCGGTGTGGATGGACGCGAGGTCGTTCTTGTTGCCCCGCTCCACCACCTCGAACTCCCCACCGTCGAAGTGGGCGAGGATCTCCTGGGTGCCGATGATCCAGAGGTCGTCCGGCCCGTCCCCCCACACCGAGGTCAGGTAGGTCTTGTGGCCGAAGTACTTGGTGGTGTTGTCCAGGTAGCTCTGCCAGGTCCCGCCCTGGTTCCGCCACACCTCGGGCTCCACGATGCGGACCAGGTCGCCCCCCACCGCCCAGAGGTCCTCGTCGGAGCTGCCCCAGATCCCGAGCAGCGAGATGATCTCCGGGCCCGGGTGCTGCACCGTGGACGCGTCCGCCAGGTGGAACTCCGCGATGAGGCCGCGATCGCCGACCGCCACCGCCCCGTAGGCGGTGGGCATGAGCGACCAGAGGTTGCCCGACAGCCCGGTGTCGAAGCGCAGCCAGGCCACCCCGTCCCAGTGCGCGACCAGCGGGCCGGCTCCCATGTCGGCGCCGACGGCCCACACGTCGTCGGCCGCGGTCCCGCGCACGCACAGCACCGCCTCGGCCTGCTCGTCCATCACGCGGACGAAGCTCGAGGCCGGGCCGGTGTCGCCGACGCTGTCCGAGGTGTCCCCGTCGGACGATGCGCACGCGAGGAGCAGGAAGGACAGCATGCCGTCAGCGTACCTCGGCCCAGACCTCGCGGACCACCGCGGCCTGGTGGGCCACCATCTCCGGCTCCAGCCCCGGGTAGACCCCCAAGAAGAGCCCGCCGTGCGCGATGCGGTCGGTGTTCACGAGCTCGCCGACCACCCGGTGGGGGACGCCGCGGAACCCGGGCTGCCGGAGGAGGTTGCCTCCGAACAGGCGGCGGTGGCCGATCCGGCGGGCGTCCAGGCCTCGGCACAGGCGGGTGAGGGCGGCGTGGTCTGGCTGGCGCATCACCATGAGGAAGCCGAACCAGCTCGGGTCGCTGCCCGGGGTGGGGGCCTGGAACTCCCACTCGCCCCCCAGCGCGGCCAGCGCGACCCGCAGCGCGGCGTGGTTCCGCCGTCGCGCCGCGGCGAAGTCGTCCACCCGGCCCAGCTGCACCCGGCCGATGGCGGCCTGCAGGTCGGTCATCTTCAGGTTGTAGCCGAGGTGGGAGAACACGTACTTGTGGTCGTAGCCCTCGGGCAGCGCGTCCCAACGCCAGCCGAAGCGCTTGTTGCAGGTGTTGTCCTTGCCGCTCGGGCACCAGCAGTCCCGCCCCCAGTCCCGGAAGCTCTCCGCCGCCCGCTTGAGGAGCGCCGAGCCCGTGTAGACCGCGCCGCCTTCGCCGGTGGTGATGTGGTGGGGTGGGTAGAAGCTCGAGGTGGCGAGGTCACCGAAGCTGCCCGTGCGTCGCCCCTTCCAGGTGCTGCCCAGGGCGTCGCAGTTGTCCTCTACGAAGTAGAGCTGGTGCCGGTCGCAGAGGTCCCGCACCGCGTCGAGGTCCACCGGGTTGCCCAGGGTGTGGGCGACCATGATCGCGCGGGTGCGGGGGCCGATGGCCGCCTCGAGCTGCCGCACGTCGATGTTCGCGGTGGGGAGCTCCACGTCCACGAACACCGGGACGCAGCCGGCCTGCACGATGGGGGCGACGGTCGTCGGGAAGCCGGCCGCCAGGGTGAGGACCTCGTCGCCGGGGGCGAGGGGACGGGGGAGGAGGTGGCTCGTGAGCGCCGAGAAGGCGACCAGGTTCGCCGAGGAGCCCGAGTTGACCAGGATCGCGTGCCGCACGCCCAGGAACGCGGCCAGCTCGCGCTCGAAGGCGTCCCCCTCCGGGCCGTGGGTGAGCCAGAAGTCGAGCCCCGCCTTCACCACCGCCTGCACCTCGCGCGCGTCGTAGACGCGGCCGCCGTAGGGGACGGCGTCGGTGGCGGCGTTCCACGCGGGGCGACGGGCCTGCCGGCGCTGGACCAGCTCGGCGGTGAGCCCGAGGATGCGGGCCTCGAGCTCGGCCTCGGTTGGGGCTCCGGGGTCCTGGCTCATCTCGTCGCCTCCTCGTGGTCCTGCAGGTCTCGTTCGACGAGCACGGCCGCGTCCGCACCCTCGTGGAAGGCGCGGTACCAGGCCGCGGCGCGGTCGGCCGCCTCGCCCCAGGTCCAGGCGGGCCGCCACCCCAGGCGACGGCGCGCGGCCTGGGCGTCGAGCCGGAGGAACCGGGTCTCGTGGGGCTGCCCGGCGGCGCCCACCACCACGGGCCGCACCCGGGGCCAGCCGGCGGCGAAGCGGTCCACCAGCTCCCCCACGCTGGCGGAGGTGGCGTCGTCGGGGGCGAAGTTCCAGCCGGCGCACCACTCGGCCGAGGGGGCGGCCAGCATGCGGCGGGCCAGGGCGAGGTAGCCCGAGAGCGGCTCCAGGACGTGCTGCCAGGGGCGCACCGCGCCGGGCATGCGGAGCTCGAGGGGACGGTCGGCCAGGGCGGCCCGCACCGCGTCGGGCAGGATCCGGTCCTCGGCCCAGTCGCCCCCGCCGATGGCGTTCCCGGCCCGCACGCTCGCGAGGCTGACGCCGTGTCGGGCGAGCTCCTCGGGGGGGAAGTAGGACCGGCGCCAGGCGTCCACGACGAGTTCGGCCGCGGCCTTGGAGGCGGCGTAGGGGTCGTGCCCGCCCAGGCGGTCCGTCTCGACGTGGGGGGCGCCGTCGGGGTGGGGCTCGTAGCACTTGTCGGTGGTGGCCACGACCACGGCGCAGGGGCGACCGCGGCGGCGTACGGCGTCCAGCACCTGCGCGGTGCCCATCACGTTGGCGGAGAACGTGCCCACCGGCTCACGGTACGAGCGTCGCACCAGGGGCTGGGCGGCGAGGTGAAGGATCACGTCCGGATCGGCCTCGTCGAGCGCGGCGGCCACCGCGTCGGCGTCCCGCACGTCGCCTCGGACGTCGGCCGCGAGCCGCGGACCGAGTCGGGTGGCCTCGTAGGCCGACGGGGAGGTGGGGGGGGCGAGGGAGTAGCCCCACACCCGGGCCCCGCGCCGCAGCAGCCACGCCGCGAGCCAGCTGCCCATGAAGCCCGTGTGCCCGGTGAGCCAGACGCGGCGCTGCTGCAAGGGGTCGATCAGGCGGGCTCCGGGCGGCTCACGAGGGGATTGTACCCGGGGGATCCTGCGGGGGCCGTCCGCACCCAGTCCACCATCCGCCGAAGCTGCGCTTCGAGGCCGAGGCGGGGCCGCAGGCCGAGCTCGTTCCCGATGCGTGCCACCGAGGGGACGTAGCGCGCGGCCGGGACGCCGGGGCGCGGGGTCCCGCGCACCTCGACGGGGACGCCCCCGACCCGGCCGCAGGCCTCGGCCAGGGCGCGGATCGTGACCGCTTCGTCGCTCCCCACGTTCCAGGCCCGGCCGCTCGGGGCGGCGGCGAGGAGGGTCCAGAGCCAGCCGGCGAGCTCGGCGGCGTAGAGGTAGGACCGGAACGGCGTCCCGTCGCCCGCCACCACCACGGGGCGACCCGCCGCGGCGTCGCGCACGAAGTTGCCGAGCGCGAAGTGGCTGTCGAGCGGGAGGTGTGGGCCGGAGAAGGCGAAGGCGCGGGCGATCGCCCACTCCGCTCCGGTGCGGTGGCCGTGCTGGGCCAGGAGGTGCTCGGCAACGAGCTTGCCCACCCCGTAGGCCGCACCCGGGTCGAGCGGGTCGGGGCCGCCGCGGGCTTCCTCCGGGAGGTGCGAGACGTCGGGCGGTTGGACCCCGTAGACGGCGCCCGAGCTCACCAGGAGCACGCGCGCCCCCCCGGCGACCTCGAGGCCGCGGCGGGTGCCGTCCACGATGACGTCGAGCATCTCGTCGGGGCGCTCGGCGTTCAGGCTCGCCGACGCGGCGGTCGCCCCCAGGATGGCGTGGGTGTAGGGCCCCGGCGCGGAGAACGAGCGCGCGTCCCCGCCGATCCAGCGCCAGCCGGGCGCGTCGAGCCAGGGGAAGCGGGCCCGGAAGCGCTCCGGGTCGCGAGAGAGGATGGCGACCCGGATGCCGAGCCCCCGGCGACGTTCAGCCTCCCGAAGGCTCTCCAGGAGCCAGATCCCGAAGAAGCCGGTGGAGCCGGTCAGGAGGATCGACGCGCCCCGAAGCCGCTCCCAACGGTCCCCGACCACCTCATCGGCGAGCGCGAGATCGTCAGGGGGGAGGGGCGCCGTCACGCGTTGCGCTAACCCAGCCCGGTCCGCCACAGGGCCGGCGGGGGAGACGGAGGCTACGCGGCGATGAAGGTCTCGAGGTGGGCGCGGCGCTTGTGGTGCCGGAGCTTGCGGAGGGCCTTGATCTCGATCTGGCGGATGCGCTCGCGGGTCAGGCAGAACTGCGCCCCGATCTCCTCCAGGGAGTACTGGGCGGGCTCGCCGATGCCGTAGCGCATCCGGACGACCTTCTCCTCACGCGGGGTGAGTGAGGAGAGCACCTCCTCGATCTGGTCGCGCAGCGCGGCTTCCTCGATGGCGTCGGAGGGCCGGCCGGCGTTGGGGTTCTCCACGAACTCGCCCACCGAGCTGTCGCTGTCCTCGGACACCGGGGCGTCGAGCGAGAGCGGCTCACGGGTCAGCCGCATCAGCGCCTCGAGCTTGTCCACGTCGGCGCCCATGCGCAGCGCGATCTCGTCCATCGAGGGCTCGCGACCCAGCTCCTGGAAGAGCGCCTTGTGGGTCGCGTGCACCTTGTTCACCACCTCGAGCTTGTAGATCGGGATGCGGATGGTGCGGCACTGCGACTCCACCGCCCGGATGATGCTCTGGCGGATCCACCAGGAGGCGTAGGTGGAGAACTTGAACCCACGGGTGTGGTCGAACTTCTCGGTGGCCTTCATCAGCCCGATGTTGCCTTCCTGGATGAGGTCGGACAGCGGGATGCCGCGGTAGGTGTACTGCTTGGCGATGCTGACCACGAGGCGCAGGTTCGTGGTCACCAGCGTCGCCCGGGCGAGATCCGCGTCGGGACCGCCCATGTCGATGCGGCGGGCGACCTCGACTTCGTCCTCGCGGCTCAACAGGGGAATCTCCCCCATGGTCTTGAGGTACTTGTTCAGCAGGACGTTGCCGTTGCCGACGGGGGCAAGCGAGCGGCGGGCGGGCGACGCAAAGCTCATGAAGCTCCTCCGGGGCCCCCGGGACTGGAGGCCGACAGGACGTACAGCAATCCGCGTGCCAGGTCCGATCGGTGGACCTGTCGCGGCTTGTCAACACCCGTAGGAGGTCGTCACCATGGCGGAAGCTTTAGAACTTCTTGACGCGGTTTCGGGAACCTCCGGCCATGCTGTTTGTCCAGAGTTCCAACACCGTCAAGGAATCTTGACACCCGTGTGCGCGGCGAGCGCGACGAAGGGATCGCGGGATCCGCGCGTGGCGGTGCGGACCTCGTCGATGAACACGCGCAGGTCCCCTCCCGCGTTCGCCAAGGCCCGCGCAAAGAGCTCGTCGCTGGTGTTGTAGGCTTTGAACTGCATCAATCGGGCGTTGTTCCACGGGCTGCGGGTGGCCGCGCGCACGTAGCGCTGCGGGTCCTCCATGTCCGAGGCCCGGACGCGATCGGCGAGGCCCGCGTAGATGCGCGCCTTCTCTTCGAGCTTCTCCGCGTCGGAGCGCGCCGGATCCTGGTAGATCGTGTCCAGATCCTTGTACATCCCGTGAAGAATGGCCTCGAACCTACGCCAATCGCGGTCGTCGCGCTCGAAGGCGGCGAGCTCGGGGCTCTCGGAGCCGTAGCGGTCGGCGAGCCAGTCGCGCGCGGCCTCCTCCCCGACCACGCTCGCGAACGACTCGTTGAAGGCTACACTTCCCGGCACCCAGAGGGTCGCGTGCGCGAGCTCGTGGAACACCGTCTCCGCGAGCTCGGCCTCCGACCACAGCAGCATGGAGGGTAGGACCGGGTCGCGGAACCAGCCCAGGGTGGAGTAGGCGCCCGCGGTGCGGCGGTGCACGTCCAGGCCGCGCGCCTTCAGTCGATCCACCATCCGCGTCGCGTCCGCGTCGGTGAAGTAGCCCAGGTAGGGCACCGTCCCGACGATGGGGAAGCGCCAGGTCTCGGGCTCGAAGGCGAGCGGGGCGCACGCCGACACGTTCCAGATGGTGCGCGACCAGTGGAGCGAGACGGTGTCGTAGTTGTCGGTGGCGGAGAGCCCGATCTCCCGGCCGTAGCGCTTGAGCTCGCCGATGAGCCGCAGGCGCTGTTCCTGTCCGACCGAGAGGGGCTCGCGCGCGAGCACCCGCTCCACCGGCCGGCGGGCGAGCATCAGCTCGGCCTGGTGGTAGGCGGAGCCGGCCACGTAGGGGATCCCGCAGCCGGCGAGCCAGGGGAGGAGGAGAATGCACAGGAACCGGCGCGTGAACTCTTGCCTCGTCAAGAGCGACAGGATAGGGATCGGATTGCTCAGATGGACCTCCTCGTCCGCCGAATCGTGTGGAACCTCCTCCCGGCCGTGATGGTCATCGGGATGATCTACCTCGCCATCTTCGGGGAGGACGGGCTCCTGGCCCAGCGCCGGATCGAGAAGGACCTGGCGCGGACCGAGCGGCGCCTGGACGAGGTGCGCGCCGAGAACGCCCGCCTGTCCCGGGAGGTCAAGGCGCTCCAGTCGGACCCGGTCACCCGGGAGCGGGCGGCCGCCGAGGAGATCCTCCTCGTTCCTCCGGGGAGCACGGTGTACCGCCTGGAGCCGTAGGGGTTAGACCCCGCCGCCCATGTCGACCCCGCTCGCCAACATCCGCAACTTCGCCATCATCGCCCACATCGACCACGGCAAGTCGACGCTGGCGGACCGTCTGCTCCAGGTCACGGGCGTGGTGAGCCAGCGCGAGATGCGCGAGCAGTACCTCGACAAGATGGACATCGAGCGCGAGCGCGGCATCACCATCAAGGCGCAGACCGCGGCGCTGCCCTGGACCGGGAAGGACGGGCAGGTCTACAACCTGAACCTCATCGACACCCCGGGGCACGTGGACTTCGGGTACGAGGTCTCGCGCGCTCTGGCCGCCTGCGAGGGGGTGCTGCTCGTGGTGGACGCCGCCCAGGGTGTCGAGGCCCAGACGCTCGCGAACGTCTACCTGGCGCTCGAGAACGACCTCGAGATCATCCCCGTGGTCAACAAGATCGACCTCCCCTCGGCCGACGTGGAGCTCGTGCTGCGGCAGCTCGACGAGAACGTCGGGGTGGACATCTCCGAGGCCCAGCTCGTCTCGGCCAAGTCGGGGGTGGGCATCGAGGGCCTGCTGCAGGCCATCCTCGACCACATCCCGGCCCCGGGCGGGGACCGCGAGGCGCCCCTGCAGGCGCTCATCTTCGACAGCTGGTTCGACCCGTACGTGGGCGTCATCATCCTGGTGCGGGTCAAGAACGGGGTCCTGCGCAAGGGCGAGAAGATCAAGTTCATGTCGAACGGGTCGGTGTACGAGGTCCTCAAGCTGGGCGTGTTCCAGCCGGAAGGCGTCGAGCGCCCCGAGCTGGCGGCCGGGGAGGTCGGCTTCATCGTCGCCAACGTGAAGACGCTCGCCGACGCCAAGGTGGGAGACACCGTCACCCACGAGCGGCGCCCTGCCGAAGGTGCGCTGCCCGGCTTCAAGGACGTGAAGCCGATGGTGTTCTCGGGCGTGTACCCGACCGACTCGGCCGACTACGACGAGCTGCGCGAGTCGCTCGAGAAGCTGCGCCTCAACGACGCGGCCTTCTCTTGGGAGCCCGAGACCTCCGACGCGCTGGGCTTCGGCTTCCGCTGCGGCTTCCTGGGTCTGCTCCACATGGAGGTCATCCACGACCGCCTGGAGCGGGAGTACAACCTCGACCTGGTCATCACCGCCCCCAGCGTCGTGTACCAGGTGGTGCTGCGCGACGGCAGCCGCCAGGTGATCCACTCCCCCTCCAAGCTCCCGCCGCTCGGCAGCATCGAGGCGATCGAGGAGCCCATCGCCAAGGTCACCATCCACACCCCGGAAGCCTACCTGGGGATGGTGCTGAAGCTCTGCGAGGAGCGCCGCGGCAACCAACGAGGCTTCGAGTACGCGGGCACCGCGCGCATCATCCTCACCTACGAGATCCCCTACGCCGAGGTCGTGGTGGACTTCTTCGACCGGCTCAAGTCCATCTCGCGGGGCTACGCCTCGATGGACTACGAGGTGGTGCGTTGGGAGACCGCGGACCTGGTGAAGCTGGACATCCTGCTCAACGGGGACCCGGTGGACGCGCTCTCGACCATCTGCCACCGGGAGTCGAGCTACCACAAGGGTCAACAGCTCGCGACGAAGCTGAAGGACTTCATCCCCCGCCAGATGTACGACGTCGCCATCCAGGCCGCGATCGGGTCCAAGGTCATCGCGCGCACCACCGTGAAGGCGA
>Ga0172372_10006471_pt1 | contig 15975 bp, 14 predicted proteins | sample LakKiv5m_2_FD_114544 | JGI IMG/M metagenome (GOLD analysis project Ga0172372, IMG submission 114544) | Freshwater microbial communities from Kabuno Bay, South-Kivu, Congo - kab_092012_9.5m | ecosystem: Environmental > Aquatic > Freshwater > Lake | place: Democratic Republic of the Congo...
GCACCCGTAGCTCCGTCCCCGGTGGCACCCGTAGCTCCGGCCCCGGTGGCACCCGTAGCTCCGTCCCCGGTGGCACCCGTAGCTCCGTCCCCGGTGGCACCCGTAGCTCCGTCCCCGGTCGCTCCACCGCCCTCAGTGCCGCTGGCGGACGCCACTCCTTCACTCCCTGCCGCTCCGGCACTTCCGGATCCAGAGTCCGAGGTGGAGGCGGATGCGCCACCGCCTGAAGAACCTCCCCCTGAAGCGCTCGAGTCTCCCTGATTCGACCCTCCCGAGCCCGAAGATCCGCCACTGCCGCTATCACCCGACAAGTCCAAAGTGATCGCATTCTTGAAGGTCGAGTCTCCAATGCGGGTCGATGAAGCGAGCGAACCCATGGTCTGCGCATCGACCTTGACGGGCTGACTCGCCCCCCCCCCGGAACCTGCTCCGTCCCCGCTCTGTGAAGCAGGACCACGCACTCCGTCCCCTGCGGCTCTGTCCCCTGCGGCTCCACCGGCATTACTCGTGGGCGGGGCGATCACCGAGGACAGCTGGGTGCCTGCGGGCACCAGCACTGAACTTGGGCCCGCACCTGCAAGTCCGCGCGCCACACCTCGGTCGCCCATCGCGTAAGGAGCAGGCCTCTCGACGGCAACCGCCCCTTGCAGCACGGTGACGGTTGTCTTTGCGGCAGTGGACACCCCGGCCGCCGCTGGATTCCCCGCCGCCTGCTTGGGGTCAACTAAGGGAGACTGCACGACAAACTCCGTCCCCCGCACCCCCATGGTCGCGGCACTGCTCCTCATGTTGAACGCACCTCCGGGCCCCACGGGCTTGGCCACCGCCGCGCGCGCGGTTCCATAGGGCAGCCCCACTTCGATCTTGCGCCCCGGGCCCCCGCCCTCGACTTTTTTGACGTTGAAGAGCGCGCTCGCACCGATATCAATGATGGTCTTGTCGGTGAGCAGAACCTTGACCGCCCCCGAACTCGCCGTATTGATGGTATCACCCACGAAAACCGGTTCTCCCGGCTTTGCAACCCGCATGGGTTTGCCACCGGGGCGTTCCGAACGAATCAGGGCCCCGCCCTGGGCCGAGACCACGTGCCCGATCGGATTGTCGGCTCCCTGTGCGAGCGGAAAAAACGCACCCGAGATCAGGAACAAACCCGGAACCAATTTTGATATCTGCTTGCGCATGGGTCGCCTCGAAAGTCCGATCGGTTGGCGGAGCTCAGTCCGTGCACGTCAATGAACCGACGCTCCTCGAAAAATTCATGCTCACCCTCTAGTATCGGCTTCCGGCCGTCCGGCCACAAGGTGTGTCCCGAAGGACACGGAAAACCGGATTCATTGATATTTTTTGCATGAAGATCCAAGAAGTTGGGCTTAAACTCGAAGGAAGTGAATCCACGGACGGACTTCAAAAGCAGGTTTTCATCTGCAACCGCCTTCGACTTTCGTTTCGGAAACTCCGCCCCGCCGATCGCGGCGCTGACGGTGTCGTTGCTGCTGCTGAATGGCATATCAGGAAAATATCAAGCGAGAGCCGAGGGACCGAGTGCGGAGACGGATCTCGCAGCGGAAGGGGAAGCCGAAAACCCGCTTCCTCCACCGACTCCGGAAGAAGCCACCCATCCGGGACTCCTCGACGAAGCCGATTACACCGAGGCGATCCTCGCCTACAACGGCCGCAAATATAAAGAAGCCATCCGCATCCTGGATACGATCACTCGGAGGAGCCCGGGGCATCTGGCTTCGCTCGAAATGCTCGCCCTCTTACGGAAGGCCGAGGGGGACGACAAAGGGTCCCTGACCACCTATCAGAAACTGCTCAAGGCCAAACCTCCCGAGGAGCGCGGTCCCTATCATTTCGAAGTGGCGACCCTGCTGTTCAAGAAGAAGAACTTCGACAAGGCCCGCAATTTTTTCACGTATGCCCTGAGGCGGAATTTCAATGAGGTGGCCTGTCACTTTTTTCTGGGCCTGATCGACCTTGGAGCCAAGCGCTTCAACTCGGCATCCAATCACTTTCGGGCGGTGGTCGGCAGCGGCAATCATGAATACCGGGTTGCCGCGCATTACTATCTGGGCGTGGCGCAATTCCAGCTCGGAGCAGGCACCGAAGGTACTTCCGAAATTCTCGAAGCCCGGGATCGCGCGCGCAACTTTCCGAAAAGCGCACTCGCCCAGCAAGTGTCCAAAGCTTCGATCGAGGCACTCAAGCCGCAGGAAGGATCCCGCTGGTTCGGCACCTTTTCCGCGATCGGGCAGATCGACTCCAACGTGCAACTCACTCCCGACTCCGTGCCCGACACGCAGGGTTCGGGAAAAAGCTCACCCAAGTTCACCCTCAGCGGGAGCGCCGGCCGAATGAGCTCGCCGCTCGATACCTGGCAGTGGGCCCCGAGTTTCACAGCTGTCTTGAACCGAAACTTGAACTCCCAGGCGGCCGAAGCGCAATTCATCACGAGCAGCCTGACCCTGTTCCTGAACTACCGTCCGCTGGCCGCCAATAACTGGGGCGTCAAATTTTCGGGAAGCTCCACTTTTCAATTTCTTCTGGACGGCGTGAGCGACGGCTCCGGAGCCTATGCCCCCTTCAGCTACTCGGGGGATATCGGCCCCTTCCTGAAGTTCCGGTTGGCACCCAACTGGAAGCTCGCCTTCGAAACCGGCTTCCGCCCACAAAGTTTTCTGACGGACGAAACCACAGGAACCGCCCAGCGCACCGGAAACTCCTACTTCGCGCGCACGGCGCTTCGTACCGACTCGGGTCTGAATAGCTGGCTCAAGCCCGAACTCAGCGTCTCGGGCGAATATTTGAATACGAACGGAGTGGACTTCCGCGGGACGAATTTCGCTTTCGATCTGAGCAACACGCTGCGGATCCTGGGAAGAGACGCCCTGAGTTTCGGCGCCAACCTCCAACTCGTGAACTACCCGGATCGGGCGGATGGGGCACGGGCGGACACGACCCTCGGGCTGCGGGCTTCTTACGTGATGCCGATCTCCACCACATTCGCGTTCCTGGCTGATATCAATTGGAGCAAGAACATTTCCACCGTGCCAAGCCTGTTCAGCTACTCCAAGTTCATTTCAGGCGTCGGGATCAACGTTTCCTTCTGACCCGCGCTCCTCATTTGGGCGACGGATCAATCATGGGGTGCCAGCCCCTTGTGGAGCCGGAGCCTGGGAGTCGGCGGGAACCGCCTGAATCTGCTGAGCTTCCTGGCGGGCTGTCTCCTTTTGCTGCAGGGCTGTGACCACCGTACCCACGAGCGCCATGGCAACTCCAGCAAGGCCGACCCCGAAAATCACTGTCAACTTTTTGAACTCTTCCATACCGAAAGAACTCGCATGAATTCGAGAGGTTTTCCACCCCGGGCTTTTCTTTGGTATCCTGAGACTCAGGATGCCTCACTCAACTCATCCCTCCCACGAGACTCGCCCCCCCGCCAACCCGGTCGTCAACCGCGGGAAAGTGGTGATCTACCGGGTTTTCGACGTCGCGGAAGAAATCGACTTGTCGCGCTTGGAGTCGGTTCTGACCGAGAGCTCGGTTGAGTCGCGGGTCAAAGTCGATCGCAAGCACCGCCCCTCGGTAGTCGTCCGCAACGCACCCGTGCGACTCCGGCTCGGCGACGTGCAGATCCGGATCGGTGAAAACACCGTGACTTGCGAAGGCTTTGCCACGGCCATGGATTACGGAGTGCTCTCGATCGCACTCCACCTCAACATCCCTTCGGGGACTTCTTGGACGACCCTGATCGAACTTGCAGCCTCGATCAACGCCTCGGCGGGATCGAGCGACGAAATCGACGCGGTCTGCCGCCGCAAATCCCGCGAGGTCACCGAGCAGATAAGCACGGCCCTCAAGAATCCGTCCGAGTGGGAAATTTCCGAGGACTACGTGCTGTGGTTTCTGGAAGAAGTCGAGGGCATCGAAAAGGCTGCCGATCTCACCACGCGGGCCGATATCCCCGCCCTGCTCCTGGCCGAGAGGACGGACACGCTGGCCCCGCCGTCGCGGGACGGAATCCTGGAGAACACCTTTCAATATGCAACCGACGACCTGGTGATCATCGACTGGAACAGCGCCATCGTCTACGAACCCTCGGGGCAGATGGAGAATGCGGATATCATCGAATTCGCGCTCACCCACTTGCTGGAAGTGCGCTACTACGATGACGTACTCGACCGGCAGCTCGCACAGATCTACGACGCCGTCGACGAACGCAGAAGATCTTCGTGGAAAGGACGCTTCTCGAGCCTCGCTCTTGAGGCCAACACCCGCTTCCTGGAGATATCAGAGATCATGGAACGGGTGGACAACTCGATCAAGGTGGTCGGTGATTACTACCTGGCGGTCGTATTCAGGGCTGCGATCCGGAGATTCCGGGTGCTCGACTGGCAGCAGTCCATCACGCGCAAGATGAACTCGCTCGCCCGCGTTTCCGAGCTTCTGCAAGGCGAAATGAACGTCAAGCGCAGCCACATGCTCGAGCTGATCGTGATCCTGCTGATCGCTTTTGAAATCCTCTCCGCTCTTCTGAAACACGGCTGAGCCGTCAAATCACCGGGAACGACCGAGCTGCTCGAGCTCCCCGTGAAGGCGTTCCAGCTCCTGTTCGATGGCGGAATAAGGGACAATCGGAAGATCGGAAGGCTCCAGAATATCACCACTCGAATCCCGATACATCGTGGTGGAGTGACCGATATTGACGAGCACTTTGCGATTCAACGCCCTGAGGCGGCCAAGGAGCGCTCGAAACTCGTCCCGCCGGGTCTCGACAACGCCGATGCCGCGGAACGCCGGCGCATGGAATTCCCGGACTATCCTGTCATCGATGGCCACCACCAGCGAATTGAACGTTCCGTCCACCGCCCGGACCGAGACTCGATCCGGGTGGACCGCAAGCCTGCCCGGGAGCGGAGAATCGACCTCGCGGTCCGCAGGGGCCAGGGAAGCCAGAATTTCCCGGCCCGACGGGGCGGACCACGCGAACCCGGGCACGGCACAGCCCATCAAAACGGAAAGCGATATAACCAATGAATGCTTTTTCATCGAAAAGTCTCCAGCTCCTCCGGAAACTCCCTCGGAATCCAAACCACCCCGCTGATATCACCATGGTATCACAGGGGTCAACGACGACTTTAGGTCCGACCCACGCACTCGGCGGCGCTGTACAGCTGACCAATCCTTGAACACCCCTGTCTCGATCGCGGACATGCCCTGAAAAGAAACCTGACATTCATCGAGGCGAATTCCCCTGTGAATTCAGCTGACTTCCCGAACGGGGGGGCATCCCCGCCCGGGAGTCCTGTTTCTGGCCTTGGCATTGCAATGGGGAATCCCTGAGAGACCCCCGTGGAATTCACGGACCTTGAAATGGAGAGAGAAAAGTTATGAAAACGAACCTGACGAAAGCCCGATCCATCCCAATGCTCCTCACGGGAGCCCTTGCCGCGCTTTCACTCAGTGCCTGCGGTGGCACGGCATACACCGAGATTCCGGTGGATGGCGACGACCAGAATACGACCAGCGGGAATACGGATACGACCAATACGGACGACTCCGGAGATGAGCTCGCCGGCGGAGACGACGAGGCCGATGGCATGCTCGCCCCACTCAGCTGGGACCCGGTCATCACGGGCAGCGGCGGTACCAATCCGTCCGACAGCTATGGCGGCAATATCGCGACCGAAAGCATTCTCAAGGTCTCGCTCACCTTGAATCCCCAGGTGGCCGTGCAGGGCACTGGTTACACGGCCGCCGTGGGATGCGTGCGGGTCCGGGTCAAGGCACTCGGCTACACCAAAACCGTGGTGGTCCGAGCCGAAAATCCCACCAATGTTTATGGCTACGGCGCCTATGAATCCAGCGACTGCACCAACGCGGAAACCAATCCGACGCTTGATTTCTCGAGCTACCTGAACTCCGGCGGTACCGATGATATTTCACTTGAGATATCAAACGCCGAATACGACAACTGCCGCCTGCTCGGCGGCTACGGGATCTACTACTCGGGCTGCGCCCTCACGAGCGTTTACAAGACCCACGAAGTGAGCCTGAATCTCGAGATCCACACCAACGGCACCTACTGAGGTGCGTGGCCAAATTTCGCAAACTCACTGAGCAAGCGCCTGCAGCACCCGGGGGAAATCCTCCTGCTGCCGGCGCTCGAAATGCTTTTCCGGCTCGTGCCGCAGGGGCTCGAGCCGTTTCCAGAAACAATCCCATTGCCCGCCGCATTTTTCGAGCAACGCCGCGAAATCCTCCTGCCCCGTGAAGTACGTCTTGAATTGGATCAGGGTCGCATTATTGAGAGTGCGCGCATCCGGCACCTTGAACTCGGCCCGCAAAGCTCCAAACACGCGCTCCTTCTCGAAAGTCTTCTGCGCATCGGAGATATCCTTGCGCAAATAGAGTTTCTCCAGCTCAAGGTACGCCCGGTGGAAGCGGACCCGTCGAAGCGAGGCTTTCTTCTCCAGCTCGCGCCATTGTTCGAGCCCCGCATCCGCCGAAGTCCCTCCCGCATCCCTCGTCCGGGCGAAAAAACCATCGGTCAGCCGGTCCGCCACAAAGCTCGCCAGGCTCTCGTTGAAGGCACTCTGATGGTCGATATAGAAGGTGGCGTGCACGCTCTCGTGCAGGATCACGTTCACAAGCTCCGCACGCGCCTCCACCCCTTGGGGAATCATGGTGGACAGCACCGGATCCCGGAACCAACCCAGGGTCGAATAGGCACCCGCCCCGCGAACATCCACATCAAGGCCTTCTTGACGCCGGATTTCCTCGGCATGGCGGTCAGCGGCCTCGCGACTGAACCATCCGATATATGTGAATCCGCCCATGATCGGAAAGTTCCACCGTTTGGGCTCGAGCGCAAGCCGAGGACTCGCGCTCACCACCCAGACCACGGCCGGCCGGTCGAGCGCCACGTAGTCCACATAGCTGGAAGTGGCCTTGAGCCCCAGGGCTTCGCCGTATTTTTTTATATCAGGAATTTCACCGAGCAGGCCGCGGATTCGCTCCGGAACACGGACGTCCTTGAGGACTTCATCGATCGGCCGTGCCCGATTGAAAAGCTCCAGCTGCCCGAGAGCAGCCTGCGGGTAGTAACGAAACGGAACACCACAACCGCTCGAACCCAGCAGGCCGCAAAAAGACGCCAGAAGAATCCCTTTTCTCGTGAAAAGTCCGTCCATGCTCTCCATTGAGCCCGATCAGAAGACCATCGACAAGCCCAATGATGTGGACCAATTGTCCTGCCAGGTGGAGAGCGCCCCACCCGTCAGGTAGGAAGTGGCCTCCGCCCGAAATGCAATCGTGCGAGTGAAATAGAGTCTGAATCCCGTTCCAAGCACGCCTGTGATCGAGTCCACCTGTGCCACCGGTGCGCTCGCGCCCCCGCCGTAGGTGCCGGTGGCATCCCGATTGAGTTGTCCGACTCCGGCCTTGAAGTAGGGCTGAAAAGCATATGCCTTGCCGAGAAGGGACTGCACCCAGTTCACGCTGTAAACCCGGTCCCAGAAGACGGTATCCTGATATCCTTCGATGAAGGTGCGGTCGGTCAGGTCCTGATAGGCGAACTCGATCTGGGACTTTTCGTTGAACTCGTAACCCAGCGATGCGCCCCAGCGGCGGGTCCAGCTGTAATTGAATTCGCTCCCGTAATTGGACCTTGAAAATGAAAAGCCCAGCGACACTTCGAAGTTGCCGGCCTCCGACGGCTTTCCATATATAAATGCCGGCGCCACAAGCAAAACCATCCAGCCCAACGCAATCCGCTTCCGCATTCCGGACCCCTTCCCTGGCGGGCGCGCATCCTGGATGGTGCGCCCCAGCTTTCGCCCCCTTCAACGCGCCTCAGTGCGCTTGAATTCTTGACAACTCCTCCAGCAGACGCTTTTTTTCCGCGTCCTCGGAAGAAATTCTGTTTCTTTTACCCTGACCCGCTGGCGCCCGCTGCGCGGAATCGGGATCAGTGACTTTCAGGCCCCCCCCGGATCTCGCGGCGGCAGGCGCTCGCAACGACTCGGGACTTCCTTCGTCAGGAGATATCATATCTTCGCTCACCGGACCGTGGCCGGCGACCTTTTCGGCCAACTGTGTCCGGATTTCCTCTTGCTGCTCGGGTCCCACGCCCGGATGCCGGGAGTAGTCCGATTTGAGCAATCCCGCCCCAGGATCCGATGCGGCTTTCCCGGGCGCAACGCCTGCCGGATGGCGCTCCTGAGCGGCCGGCTTTTCAGTCTCCCTCGAGCTTTTACGCATCTGCTCCGGGTTTTCGATCACCACGAGCTTATGAGCATCCTCGTGAATCTTGACCCCGGAATCCTTTTCCGATTCCGCCACAACCGGCACGGGAGGTGTCCCGAGGACGGACGCGATCTTGCGATCCTGGCGTTTGCGGGTCACCGCCACGGCGGCACTCACTTCCTGATCTTCGAGCCTGAAATCCTCGAGGCGCTTCTTGATTTGAGCGGAAGCCACGGCCGAAGGCTCGGCCGGCACCACGCGCAGTTGATGGAAATTGAGGTTCGAGGACTCCCCCTCGGCCACACGCACGATACGCGTATCTTGAAAACGGTTCTCGAAGTGAAGAGTCCCTCGCGTCGAGAGGGCCTGCGTCTCCTCGGTGGAATCGATATAGGCAACCACCCCCGCTGCATCCTTGAGACGCACTCGCGAGTTGGCCGTGAGCACGGAGAGCTCGGGTGCGCCGTTCCCGTTTATGATATAGCTCTGGCCTCGGAACAACAACAGACCGTCGCCCCCGAGGCTGGGCGGATTCAGAATCTGAGCAAAAGTTCCCGGAGAAAAAGAGGCGAGCCACCCATCGCGATGCTTGATCCTGAGCCATCCCGCCGTTGCCGAGATCCAGGAACCGCAGGGAATCCCCTCTCCGAATCGCACTTCACGCACGCGGGTGCGGGAATCATCGAGAATCTGCACCTCGCCCTCGAAACTCCGCACCCGGGCGCACGAAGCAGTGGATTCCTTCTCGACAAGTTCGGGCCGGGCATGCGCCTCCACGGAAGTCCATGCGACCCCCCAGATCAAAAGCATGTGCGTGAGCCAGCGACAATCAAGGGTGACCATGCCCCCCCCCGTGCTGATCCACCGCTTGCTTGCGTGCGGGATTGATCCACTTGGACTCCTCGGACGCCGGATGCCGGTCGAGGACCTCGCGCAGCCAGAATTGGGACTTCATCGTTTTACCGAGACGTTTGGAAGTCACCGCCCGCCACAAACGCGCCTGAGCCTGAAAGGGCAGCTCCCGTTCAGTTTCAGGAAGCTCGAGTACTTCTGAAAAATACTGATCGGCAAGCTCGAGGTGGTCGAGCAAGTACCAGGAAGTCCCGGCGAGCAGTCTGAGCTTGCTGAGCGGGTGACCTTTGACCGAAGCCTCGGCTTGAAGCGCCATCTGCGAGAGCAGCGTGAATATCACTGCCGCCTTCTCATTTTCCCCCGCCTGCAAGTAGGTCAATCCCAAAGTGTTCAATTGAGGACCGTCGAGATGCCGCGGCGGCCGGTAGGAAATCGATGCGAGTGTGCGCCCCACTTTTTCACCGGTTTCTCCGAGAAGAGCCGTTTCGTTGCGCTCATGAGCAGCGGCGGCGTCCTTGACACGACAGTCAAGTCTGAGACTCTCGGTCTGCACTCGCAAATTGGCGTTCTCGAGCCTGAGTTTACGATTTTCTTCGAGCGCATCCCGAATCACGGAAGCCTTGTCTTCGATCCGGAGCAAAGCGTTCTCGATCGGCCCCACGACAGGAACCAAAAACCCGGGATAGCCGCGTCCCGAGTGCTCCAGCTGAGCTGAGAAATCGGCTGATTTTGAATGCGGGTCCCCATGGCTGTCGTGCGATTTTGCGTGACCATCATCTTGGCTGTCGTGCGATTTTGCGTGCGTCTCGCCGTGACCATCAGCATGGCTGTCGTGCGATTTTGCGTGACCATCAGCATGGCTGTCGTGCGATTTTGCGTGCGTCTCGCCGTGACCATCATCTTGGCTGTCGTGCGACTTTGCGTGACTATCAGCATGGCTGTCGTGCGACTCGGTGTGCGCACCCTTTTCCGAAGCGTGTTCCTTTTTGGATCCGCCTTTCAGAAAAAGCATGACTGCCAGAGCCAGAACTCCGACGAGCAGAACGCTCGACGTTCCAAGCAGGATTTTTTTGAGGGGAAGCTTTTTCTTCGCGGCCTTTTCAACTGCCACTTTTTTGGGTTCCGGCGAGGAGTCCGCATGGGAGTCCGCATGGGCATGATCCCCCTCTACGCCCGGGATCCCCTCCTCATGGGCAGAGGCCGAGTCCCCGAGCGAGGGCTCGGTCTGATGCTCATCGTGAGACTTCTCTTCGTGTGCCGAATCGTCTGCCATGGGCGAGGATTCCTTTCCGTCTCCTCCAACGAACTATCGGAGAGGCTTTCAGGAATCTTGAGGCCGCATTGAATCCGGCTTGAAGAATGAGTCTGATATCCGCGGGGTCAGGCGGCATTTTCTGCCGTGACTTCAGGCGCCGTTTCGAGATGCGGCTCCCACGGAGCGGACCCCAAGGCTTGCGCCTCCCCTGCGGATACGATCTTCCCCAGGCGGGACTCGGACCCGAGTGTCAAAACACAGACGGCAGGAACACCTTCCGCGGAGGCACTGGGAACTTGTATCAAAAGTGACAGCCCCGGACGAGCATCGGTACTCGCCGCATTCCCCAGATGATATCTCCTGATCCAGTACCCCTCCCAGCTCTCGCAGGGCGATGCGGGGGCGCCGGTTGCAAGCCCCCCGGACCGCGGTCGGAACTCGATGATATCTTCAAGTCGCACATGAATCCGGCGCACGGAAGTCCCCGAAACCTCGTGCAAAATCCAAACCCAATCCGCAACCTCCGGATTCGCCTCCGGCGCAGGAACAACCGGAGAGCCGGTGGGCGCCAAAGCGAGCGCGGAGGAAGAGCCTTTCAAAACCTTGAGGGCTTTGAGCGCCAACTCCAAGGCACCCAGTGCAGCCCCGCGCCACTGCTGGTGACGCCGGGCAAGACCCTCGAAATCGCCACCCAAAGTCAGCACGGCTTCGATCTTCTGCAAGGGGGCTACGACATCACCTGCATCCGGAACCATGGCGGCCGTACCTTTGAACGAATGGATGGCGTGAAAAAGCTGGCGAACCTGCCGGGCATCGGGATGGGCATCGAGGTCACGAAGCGCTCTGAGGGCCTTACGCGCCAGGGCGAGTGAATCTTCGAGAAAAAGTTTGCGGGATTTTTCCGACAACACCATACCTGCTAGGGATCGGCAGAAACGACTCACCGCTTGAGCAGGACGGGCGTTTCTCAAGTGCGGGGACAGCAGGACGGGCGTTTCCCGCCCGCCCTATCCAAGATCACTCTCGCAGCAAAAGCCAGAACTGCGGCTCGGACTTGTCCCCGATTCCTGCAACTTCAAAAAGCAGCGCAGGAGGCAGCTCGCCCGATCCTCGGAGCTCCCCGCTCAATCGCAATGCTTCCCAACGCCCCGGAACGCGGAGCTCGGGAGCCAACTCCTTGACCCGATCGCGATCCCGGAAAATGGCGGTGAACCCCCCACCCACCACCTGGACTTCGGAGAGTTCCGCCGCCGGCAAGCTTTTACGGGTCTTGATATCCCCTGCCGCCTCGAACCGCGCTCGAGCCCGGTGGTCCTTGAATTCGATATCAATTCGGACTGCAACCGCCCGCGGGGAAAGGCTCGAACCTTTCTCCGGCCGGAGAAGTCGGACGCCACTCCAACCGCCCGACCAGCGTTTTTCCAGACGTGCCTGCGCCTCCTGCTGCCCATCGCTATCACTTCTCAGACGCTCGGAACGGGGAGGAAGAACGACCACCGGCATGCCACCCGGCGTTTTAGGAAGCACGGACGCAGCCTTTTTGAGCTTCCTTGCAACCCAGGCTTCCTTCTCGGTTTTGGCCTGTTCATCGATCCAGCCCGGGGCTCGGGCGTCACCGGTCAACTGCAGGGCATCCGCGGCCGCCACCCGCGTCCGGGGATCCTCATGAGCCAGGAAACCACGCAGCCACTCGGCAGTACCGGGGGCCCCACCGCGAGCCGTCGCTCGCACGGCGGTCATCCGGAGCACGCTTGAATCCGCTTTCTCGGCCGTCTCGCGAACTTTCTTGACCGACTCCTCGTCCGTGAAACAGCCCAGTCCTTCGATCAGCCGGAAACGGTCCACCATGCGCTCGGGACTTTCCAGCATCTGCTCGATCACGCGAGGCATTCGTGATCCCTGGGCATTCCACCAGGCACAAGTCGCCGACGGGTGCCGCTCACGTATTTTTTCAAGCGCCCGCTCCTGGAGTTCCGCATCCGTCACAGCAAGCGCGAGGGCGGGAAACAGCGGAGCCAGCATGACCATTCGGGAAAGTACGGTCATGATGGCGCTCACCGGATGAATGGACTGAAGTTGATGATATCACCCGAGTGGGATGAGATCAGATTGCCATCCCCGGCTCCTCCGGCCCGCACGTTCTTGGAAGTCCACCACATGACATGATTGAACTGGCACTCGTCCACCGTCGGGCAAAAAGTGCTCGAGGCGAGATTGTACGACGGACATGCGGTCGAACAGGTGCGAGCCGGTGAGTTGCTCGGATGAGTGGAAGTCTCGCCCGTCCGGCAGCTGCTGACGGTGAGCACCCCCCCCGTCCCCGTGTTGGTGCATTGCGGAGTGTCCAGAACCGCATCGTGGACCGAGCCGTCGCTCTCGGACGGGTGATTCAAGCCCAGATAATGGCCGATTTCGTGTGTGATGGTGGCCCCCATATCAATGAAATCCGCCTCCTGACTCGTCGTGGGGCACGTTGCCAGTCCCGAACAACCGGGATTGAAGGATGCAAGTCGATCGAAGCTCGCAAAAACAAGACCGCTCGCAAGGGTCCCATTTTTCGGCGAACCCGGTATCCCACCGGCACGCCCGAGAATCGTGCCGCCGCTGCTATAGGGTATGGTCGATACCAGAAAGATATTGATACCGCTCCCCTCGGTCGCGGAATCCACGCCCTGACTGCCCAGGGCGAAAAGGTCGGGGGTCAGCTCCAGGTCCACTTCGGCCCAACTGTTCCCGCTCGTCCCGTCGGAGGCTTCCACGGACGAATCCCAATCATAAGCCCGGATGGACCCCAGACGAATCTCCGAATTGGCCTGCGACAACTGGTCATGCACGATCTGAAAAAGCGCATTGAGGTTGCGGGCACCGGCGGACGCGGCGCCATCGGCGACGTTGGTATCACCCACCAGCACCACATTCAGATCCACGGCTCCCCGGTATCCCGACGAAGCCGCGTCGGAGTCCTTTTTGATATAGGTGGTGAGCTCCAGGTCCGCGCGGTACTCGAGCGCCCCGTTGCCGGTTGTCGCTCCCGTATCGATCAGATTGCTGAGCAGGAGGTAACGAGCAGTGTAAGTGCCGGTCCGGAGCACCCCACCGCTGGTCAGGAAAGAGTTCGAATCCGATGGACTGAACGGACAACCGAGACCCGAGGCAGAAGTCAAGTTTCCGGTTCCACTCCAGCGGCAGGTCGGGAATGTGACCGCGCCCACGTCGACTCCCGAAGTGAGCTCCTGATGCTGCTCCCATTGACTGCGACGCTCGGAAGCCGTTGCGCCCATGAACGCGGACCCGGCTTGAGGGGCGCAGGCGGAGTTCAAGGAGCAATTCCCGCCGCTCGTGCAGCTATAAAGCCCTTGCGTCGTGCACTGGCTTGAGAGCTGAACAAATTCCTTGCCTGCAGGATCAGTGAGAGACACGAGGATCGGAAGCACGCGCGCGGTTGCGGAGACTTCTGCAACTTCTTCGGCGTTCACGGCGCGGGCAATCAGCGAGATTGAACCGCTCGTGCCCAAAGACTCGGAGACCGTGAAACTGACTGTCGCGATGGAGGGCACCCCATCGGTCTCCGCCGAATCGCTCCCCACCCCATTGAGTGGAACCACATGGGCGGTGACAGAATCGAGCGTGGCTTCGGAAACACTCATCGACGAGTCATCGTGATTCGAGGAAAGCATGCCCGAGACGCTCGGCACCCAACTCGACTCAGGAAACACGAAATCGTCAGCCGAGGCATCATCGCCGCCTCCTCCGGGTTCCTTGGCGGGTCCTCCACAGGCTGCGACCGAGAGCAGGAGCCCGGATATCACAGCCCGCCGGGCAACAGCGGCAAGAGCTCCGTGCCACTTCCTCTCCGATATCACCGAACTTGCCTTCCGCTTCATGCCCGCCCCTCTCCTTAGAATGCTGAACTGAACTGAACTGAACTGAACTGAACTGAACTGAACTGAACTCACGCCGAACCACCGCACCTAAAAATAAGCCCGTGAGGACCCTGTTCGCTAGAGGAGAGTTCCACGCCTGAGTCGAAACTCGGGCTCAACGGTCAAAAATTTGATGAGGTCCGCTCTCCCCCACCCAATTGCGGAGTTCACAACGGACACTCCCCCCTCGGACCTGCACAAACGCAAAAGTACGGCGCACCTGCTGCCCGAGACCCCGGAGGTCGAGATTGACCATCTTGGTCCACGTGCCGGTGTTGATATATTGCTTGCCGTCCGGCCAGACGCGGTCCATCGGCCGATGTGTGTGACCCATGATCAGGGTTTTGAGATCCTTGCGCTCGTCGAGCAACTCGCGGGCTTCTTTTTCAAGATCCAGAAAAACATGTCCGCTTTCCTGCTTGAGGATCTGATAGGTCACCCGCCAGGTGGCCCGCCGGACCGGGCTATATACAAATCGGGTCTGAAAAAAATAGAACAAGGAGAGAAATACGAACCGGACCGTGAAAAACGGATCCACGACCATCCCGAACAGCACGAAGACTTTGACCGGCCGGATCTTGTCCAGGTACTCGCGCTCCCACTTGAGGCGATTGATGATCTTGAGCACGAAAAAACTGCTCCACGGCATATTGAGCACCGGTTCTTCGAGGTGCTCGGTCAGAAGCGGCTTCTGAAAGTTGAGCACACTGCCTGCTTCGAACTGATTGCCATGGCGGATCTCAAGCCCGAGTTCCGGATAAGTCAGTCGATCCGTATCGGCCACCAACCTCACCACCGGGCTCGGATACCGACCCTCCGGATCCCACTCGCGGGTGATCCGCTCCCGGACTTTTTCAAAAAACAGATCCGCGTCGTGATTGCCAATCAAGTAAGTGACCCGCTTGCCCGGACGGGACGCAAACTCCCGGATGGCCTTCCAAACCCGGGGATGCCCCTGCAGGATGGCTTCGATTTTCTTGAGCGCGACGGACTCGGTGATCGAGTCTTCGAATTCTCCTTCCAAGGGCACATTGAGCGGATCGAGGTAGTCCCCGGCAAGCACGAGCTCCACCTCGATCGGCCGGCCACTCGCATCCCAACCGTACTTGCCACTGCAGAAATGGTCGAAGAGCTGCGCCATCTCTTCGTCGAAATGAAAATCCTCGTGGGGATTGAGTCCGCCTTCGAAGATCCGCCCTGCCGATAGGTGGCAATCGCTGACTACGATTTTGTAGGATTCGATTTCCGGTGTTTCCACAATCTCAGTGTAACACCGATCACTTGACTTCGCGGAATAGGTTGTCCATAGAAATGACCATTATGGCAGATAACTCCAAAAAATGGTCGGACAACCAGCCCGGTAAATTCTTCGTCGATGACCAGTGCATCGATTGTGACGCCTGCAGAACAGAGGCCCCGGACAACTTCACCCGGAACGACGAGCACGGGTATTCATTTGTTTATAAGCAACCCTCGACTCCCGAGGAACAAGCCCGCTGCCAGGCCGCACTGGAAGCCTGCCCCGTGGAAGCCATCGGGAACGACGGCTGATAGAAGCACCCATAAGGCGCTGAAAAATTGACGACCCCGGGTCTCGCAAGAAACCCGGGGTCTTTTTTATTGATCCCGGATCCTCTTCAAGAGGGATCCGGGGAATATCGACGCTGCTCCTACACCAGACCCAGTTCCACGAGCAGC
>Ga0172372_10006472_pt1 | contig 15975 bp, 9 predicted proteins | sample LakKiv5m_2_FD_114544 | JGI IMG/M metagenome (GOLD analysis project Ga0172372, IMG submission 114544) | Freshwater microbial communities from Kabuno Bay, South-Kivu, Congo - kab_092012_9.5m | ecosystem: Environmental > Aquatic > Freshwater > Lake | place: Democratic Republic of the Congo...
CCGAACTTGCGGATGAACTCGCCCTGGGCGGTGTACTGCAGGATGAACTGCGAGCCGTAGCCGTCGGCCACGTAGATGTCGCCGTTGGGACCGATGCAGGTCTCGGTGGGTTTGAAGCGGTCGCAGTCGCCATAGGCCCCGATGTATTTCGGATGGCGGATGGTCAGCAGGATGCGTCCTTCGAGTGTGGACTTGTACACTTCGCCGAGTTCGTGGTCGGTGATGTAGAGGAACTCCTCCCCTCCCTCGTCGTGTATCGTGAGGCCGTGGCCGCCGGGGAACCGGCTGCCCCAGCTGCCGAGCAGCTTGCCGCTGCGGTCGTAGATGAGGATGTTGTTGCGGGTCTCGTTGGTGAGCAGGAAGATGCGCTGGCGGCGGTCCATGACCATCTCGTGGCAGTCCTTGACGGGATGACCCGATCCCAGCACGCCCCATTCGCGGTCGACGCGGTAGCGGAAGTCGCCATGGCCGATGACCTCGCCGCGGATGCGTCGTGGCGCGAGGATGTGGAAGGGTGCGGCCTGCAGCCCTGCCGTGGCCAGGGCGGCGGCACCCGTGAGGAAGCGTCTTCGGTGCATGTCGGTGGATTGGGGGTTCCAATGTAAGATTTCCCTTCGACAGCGAACGCGCACAGGCGGCCTCGGATGGAAAGATGCGATGGCGCTGTTATCCCGAAAAACGATATCTTGAAAATCGGCACGATAAAACAGGAAAGCATGATGACATCTGGGAAGAAAGGAGGAGGGCTGCTGCCCGCGCTGCTGGTGGCGGGCATGTCGCTCGGCACGGCCTGGGCCATCCGCGGGCAGTTCGGTCACGAGCACGGCGCGGCCTGGGCGGGCGCCATCGGCACGCTGGCGACCCTGCTGATCGCGGGGCGCCGCGACTGGCTGGCGAAGGGCTTCTACGCCACGATGGCGGGCGGCCTGGGCTGGGGCATCGGCGGCATGATGAGCTACGGACTCCTGGTGGGCTATGGCCGGGCCGACGACATCGGCAACGCCTCCTTCGGCCTGGCGATGCTCTTCGTCGTCGGCGGCCTCTACGGCTTCATCGGCGGCGGCCTCCTGGGCCTGTCGCTCAGCGACGGACCCTCGCGCAAGGTGGCCTGGCACCAGGTGCTCCTCGAGATGATCGGCGGCGCCATCCTCTTCTATTTCTTCCTCACCGAACAGTTCGGCTGGCTCGCCAACCCGCCGCGCTCCGAGCTGTGGACGGCCTGCCTGGGCATGGCCGCAGCACTGGCCTGGCACCTGCGCCGTAACGGCATGACGGCCGCCCTCCGCACCGCCGTCTATGCCGGCCTCGGCGGCGGCTTCGGCTTCGCCTCGGGCAACTTCCTGATGGTGTTGGGACAGGTGTCCGGCATCCCATTCAACTTCTGGAATGTCATGGAGTACTCGCTGGGCTTCTGGGGTGGCGTGGGACTGGCCTACGGGGTGCTCACCTCGGCCTGGGAAGGGCCCGTGGCGGGACCGGTGAAGCCGAACCGGCAGTCGTTCCACCTGGCGATGCTCGTGATCGTCGTACCCTTCGTGATGTGGCAGCAGAACTTCGACGCCGAGCGCATCCTCGACACCTACGGCCGGCTCGTCGGCGAAGAAGGCGCCGCATCCCTCCTGCCCCTCGTCCGCTGGCTGCCCATCGCCGTCACACTGGCCGTCGGCGCCTTCTGGTGGCAACGGCACCGGTCCACGCCGGGCAACCCCGACACCACGCGCATGCGCAGCTTCCTCTTCGCCCACTGGGCCCTCTACATGCTGCTCAGCTGGGTCATCACCGGCGCCATCGTCAGCCCCTACCGCATCGAGCAATACCTCTACCTCGCCAACTTCATCGCCGTGGGGATGCTCATCGGCCGCGTGGGGGTGGAGAACCCGCGGCTGGGACTGGAACCGCGCCGCTACCTGGCCCTGACAGGGGCGGTCGCCGTGGGCATTCTCATCATGGCCGCCATCGCCACCTCCACACACGATGGTTTCAAGAATTCCAAGAAACGTTTTGAGACGCCCCAGCCAGCGGCCGACAGCACGGCCGTCAAGTGATCACCGGTCGGTCCGCAACAGCCACACGTCGGACACCTTCGAGTGCTGCCGCCAGTTGAGGTGCGACTCCTCGGGCTCGTCGAAGGTGACGCGCATCTCGCCATCGCTGAAATATCTCGGGTCGACCAGGAACTCCTTGAACGCCTCCATCCCCTTGCCATAGACGACCGGTTCGATGCGTCGTCCGTCGATGCGCAGCAGGGCATCGCCATAGCCGGCGATGCGGATGACATACCTGGCGCGCGGGTCGAGGTCGGTGTACTCCAGCACCGGGAAGTTCTGATAGGTCTGTGTCGACAGCCGTCGGCGGCTGCGGCCGTCGTTCTCCCAGAGGAAGTCGGTGGCGTCCTCCACGATGCTCTTCACGCGGGGGCTGGCCGAACTGTTGGACACATCGTCGTAGTACCCGCCGGGGCCGGGGTCCTCCCATTCGACGATGCGGCGGATGGCCGCCAGACGGCCTTCCCCGTCTTTGAGCGCTGCGATCTTCCCGAACTCGTCCTCCAGCCACCAGCGGTTGTTGAGGGGGTGGTCGAGGTGGTCGAGGATGGCGCCGCGTTCGGAGCCGCTGGCGCGATGCCTGGACACGCTCGTCTGCAGGCCGATGGAGGCGTTGAGCCGCTCGCAGTCCTGCACGATCTGCGCACGCAGGAGGGTGTCATACGGCAGGGTGACGGCCTCCTGCACGGTGGCGAGCGCCCGGCGCAGGGCGCTGTCGACACCGATGGCGGCTGCCGTTCTCAGGACAGCCATCGCGCTGCGCTCCAGCCGCTGCTCGTAGGCCTTGCGGCCCTTCTGCCAGGCATCGTAGCGGGCGCGGAGGACGAGCAGCTGCCAGCGCCAGTCGCCCGAACGGCCGGGCAGCCGACGCTCCAAGGCCGTCCAATGCCGCAGCGTGAGGCCGATGCCGCCATTCTCCTCTACCGGACCGGCCCAGTTGCGCTCGAGGGCGAGGATCCCCTCTGCCACCTCCATGGCCGCCTCGGCACCGAAATGAAAGCGGGCATAGTCGTTCATCATCTCGTCCACGGCGGCCTGCGGATCCCAGGCCCGGCGCGTCCAGACGAACTTGTTGACATCGTCGTGCACACCGTCCGAATAGCTCAGGAAGCCATCCGTGAAGCGCGCCTGGCGGGCATGGGCCGCCGCCTGGAAGACGGGACGCGGATTGCTGGCCTCGCGTCCAAGGGTGAGGGCGAAGGCCTGGTCCCAGCCGATCACGGGCAGCTCGCACCGCACATTGTGGGTGATGTCGGCATAATGACGATGCCTGTATTTGGGATGCAGGCGGTAGCGGGTCGTCGACAGCGGCGGACTGCCGGGACCCGACACGACGCCCCGCAGCCAGCCGGGCTGCCCCTCCCGCTCGAGGTAGTCGAAGAAATAGCTGACCTGCTCGTCGCTGAAGCCCTGCAGCGATACCCAGACGCCCGCATGGGGATGACGCTTGCGCAATGCTTCCGATATCGCCTTCAGGAAGGGCATGACATGCCTGGGATGGTTGTCGCCAGGGTCGCCGCCCGGCACGAAGACGTTGTCGAGATGGGGCGTGGCGGCATAGAAGTCGGCATGCCTGCGGACCTCCCGCTGAAACACTGCCGTATCCGAAAGGTCGGCCTGGCAGGGCGTCCATACCCAGTAGTCGATGCCGTAGGCATGACAGGCCCGGCTCATCACGCGGTTCATCGAGTCGGGCGTGACGCGGAACAGCGGGCTCTCGCCGGCCTTCGTGAAAGGGATGTTCTCGATGGCGTTGCCGCCCGTCAGCACGAGGTCGAGGATGTACCGCTCCATCTGTGCCGGCGTCCAGGCATCCCAGGAGTTGGCGGTGTTGCGGTAGCCGACCTGGTGGCCCCGCAGCGCGTAGGCGGGGGCGGTGGCGATGGATACGCCTGCCGGCAGCCTGGCCTTGCCGGCGCCCCATTCCAGCACCGACAGCATGCGGCCGATGGCATAGAGCAATCCGCGCAGGTCATGGCCGATGAGCCAGACGACATCGCGGCCGCCCTCGCGCACATGGACGATGCGGAAGCCCTCGGGCCTGTCCCAGTCGGATGCCCCATCCGGTGCGGGAACGGGATGACCCTGCACTTGCCGCTCCCCTCCAACCGTCAGGATCACCAGGGGCTGCGGGGACGGCCTGCCCGTCGTGTCCCAGGACAGACCCGTCCTTCGGGTGACCTCGGCCGTGAGTACGCGCAGGCAGAGGGCCCTGTCGGCAGGGCGTAGTGACGAGGCGACGACGACGGAGGCGCGGCGCATGTCGACAGGTTCGGACGCATGCACCGATGGGCCGACCAGCCACATCACCGCCCATAGAAAATACGGCCCTCCGAAGACACGGCGTATGCGTGAATGGGATGTAATCATTAGCTTGTCGGCCATACGCAAGGGTTGTACCATCATGTTATCTGATCAAGGTATGATAAAATCGACTGCCGCCTACGCCGACTCGAAGCCGCATTTCCTCATCCTGGACGCCTTGCGCGGGATCGCCGCCATCATGGTCGTGATGATGCACGGCTTCGAGATCTACTGCGGGGGCGACTACCACAGGATGTACATCAACCACGGCTACCTGGCCGTCGACTTCTTCTTCATGCTCTCGGGCTATGTAATGGCCCATGCCTACGACGACCGCTGGGACCGGATGACGGTGCGCGACTTCTTCAAACGCCGACTGATCCGGCTGCATCCGCTGATCATCGTCGGCACGGTCCTGGGCGCCACCCTCTTCCCGCTGCAGGCCTCTTCGTTCTTTCCGAAGGTCGCCGATGCGACCCTGATGCAGGTACTGCTCATCATGTTCATCGGCTTCACCATGATCCCCGTCCCTCCTTCGATGGATATCCGAGGTTGGAACGAGATGTTCCCGCTGAACGGCCCGTCCTGGTCGCTCTTCCTCGAATACGTGGCCAACATCCTCCATGCCCTCGTCCTGCGGCGGCTCTCGAAGGCCATGCTGACGGTGCTGGTCATCCTCGCCGGCGCCGCGCTGGCGCACCACGCCATCGCGGGAAAGTCCGGCGACATCATCGGCGGTTGGTCGCTCGAACCCGAACAGCTGCGCCTCGGCTTCACCCGGCTTCTCTTCCCCTACATGGCCGGCATGCTGCTGCGGCGGGCCATGCCGGTGAAGGGCGGAAGGGGCGGCTTCCTGACGGCCAGCGGCATCCTCGTCGCCGTCCTCGCCTGCCCTCGCATCGGTGGCTACGATGAGCTTTGGATGAACGGACTCTACGAGTCGGCCGTCATCCTCCTCGTCTTCCCGCTGGTCATCCGGCTGGGGGCGGGCGGCGAGCTGAGGGGGGCATGGGCGAAGCGGGCCTCCGTCTTCCTGGGCGACATCTCGTACCCGCTCTACATCACGCATTTCCCGGTGATTTCCGTCTATTATGCCTGGGTTGACAACAACGACATCCCCTTGGCAACAGGCACCTGGGTCCTCGTCCTGGCTGCATTGCTCTGTACGCTCATGGCCTATGGCTGGCTGAAATGGTATGACGAGCCCGTGCGCAAGTGGCTCGCCAGACGCCATATGTGAGTGCTGCGCCGCGCGCCGTTGGGCGATGGACGACGGCTGGAGGCATGCCGTCGTCCATCGCCCCCGATGCGGAACCGCCTCACTTCACCGGGGCGCTGATCACGCCGAAGAACCTGCCCATCCAGTAGGGCAGCAGCCAGATGTCGCCGGCACTGTGTTCGGAGACGCCGTCGCCGCCCTTTCTGTCGAGATGGAACATGTCGGCGTTATGCCGCTGCACGGGCCGCTCGTCGGGCGGCAGGACCTCTTTGATGGTCTGCCGCCGGAAGTTGGGCTTCACGGGTTCGATGTCCTTGCGGTGGCTGTTGGAGATGGCCCAGTCGATCAGGTCGAGCGGGTGTTCCTGCAGGTACCAGACCGCCTCGGCGAGGTCGAACGAACGCGTGCCGGTGATGGCGGTGAAGATGTTCCACAGGCCTTCCTTCTCGGGGCGTTCCGCCTGCCAGTGGTCGATGATGGCCTCGCGGTACTTGCGGCGGAGGGTGTCGTTGAAGGCATAGCGGTAGAGGCCCCAGTAGCCGAGGAAATACATCTCGTCATCGGAGTGGTTCCATCCGTCGGAGAGCATCTTCGCATGCTCGTCGGCGTTGTCACCCGCCTCGCCGATGACGCGCATGGGCCGCATGAGGTTCTCGAGATAACCGTGGCGCTGCATGAGCTCGAAGGCCTTGTCCCGGTAGATCGGCTTGCGCGTGAAGCGGTAGGCCGTCTGCAGCATGGCGACGATGTTGCTGGCGTTGAGCTTGCGGTCGCCCACGGCGATGGGGAAGGCGTTGACGTAGGCGGGGTTCCACTTGCCCCAGAGGGTGGGCTTGCCGTCGTAGTCGATGAGGTACCAGTCGTTCTTGACGATGTGCATCATGAGCGTGTCGAGCAGGGCGACGGCCTGCCTGCGGAGCGAGGGTTCGTCCACCAGCTCGGCGATGGCGCCGAAGACGAAGACATGGCCGATGGCCTCGTCGGAGGAGGTGGTGGCCTTCCAGTCCCACTCGGGGTCGGGCGCATGCTGCCAGCGTTCGGGGTCGCTGAGCGCCTTGATGAATCCGCTGCGTTCGAAGGAGCGCGACGGGAAGCCGGGCACGGGGTTGATGGTGTAGAGGCGTTCCATCGCGTCGAGCGACTCTCGGATGTTCTGCAGCGCATCCTTCGAACGGGTCACGGCGTAGCGGAAGACCTCGGCGCCGAGGTACATGGAGGTCCAGAGGCCGTCGTTGTCGGAGTCGGAGAGGTAGCCTGTCGACAGGTCGCCCGGCTTCATGCCCGACAGCGTCGCGTTGAAGCCGTTGCGGATATGCCTGTCGCGCACCTGGCGTTGGAAGAATTCGGCCTTGTCGGCGAGCGTCATGTTACGGAAGCACACCTGGCCCATGCCGGCCTCGGTGAGCAGCAGGGCGGACCCTTCGGGCCCTGCGCCGATGTGGGAGACCACCTGACCGGGCATCCAGCGCCGGCCCTGGTAGTAGTCGAACTTCCCGTCGGGCCGCAGGGCGAAGGCGCCGTCGGCCGTACCGAACCACACCTTGGTGCCGATGGCGCGCACACTTCGGATATCCGTCACCGGTACCTTGCGGAAGGGTCCTGCCAGGGCGCCGTTGCGGAGGTCGAGGCTGAGGTAGCCGTTGCCCGTGCCCAGCCAGGCCCTGTCGCCCGACAGGTCGAAGGCCGTCAGGCCCTCGCCCGCACAGACCCTGTCGAGGCGGAGGCTGCGCAGGTCGAAGCGGTGGAGGGCGTCGGCCGTGAGGACGAGGAAGCCGCCGCGGGCGGGGTCGTGGCGGATGTCGATGACGGAGGGCCCTTCGACGGCGGCCGTGTGCAGCACGCCGTTGCGCGTGACATACTGCAGGGCCTTGCCGTCGCTGACGAGGAAATCCTCGGCCGCGCCGCCGGCCACGAGGCGTGCCCCGGGCAGCCGGTGGGGCAAGTAGAGCGAGCCGGCCCAGGCATTGCTGAAGACGGCCTTGTCGTCGACAAGCACGAACTGGTCGCGCCAGATGGTCATGCCCTGTATCTTCTTGGTGACGGTGGTGCGGTAGCGGTTGTCGGGCCGCAGGCTGCCGGGGTGCAGGAACTGCCCGTCGTGTGTCAGCAGGACCCCCGCAGAGGAGAACACCCGGATGCCGCCGTTGCGGTCGGCGCCCGCCGAGATCAGGACGGTGCCCGGTTCCGGAAGGGCGTATTTCACACTATGGTCCTGAAGGAAGGGCCTGTCGACATGCACGGGCTGGCCGTTGCGGTTCTGGGCGAGGATGCCGGCGCCGGACAGCAGGAAAAGAATGGCGAGGGATGATGATCGTTTACGCATATGGGTTCGATGGGACGTTGTCGGATGGACAGATGGAGGGGATGCCGCCCGGTGGGCGGAAAAAAACGGACCACAGCCGGCGTGGGCGTCTGTGGTCCGTCGTGGCATCAAGGCCGTTGTCACCAGGGCTTGCCGGTGCCTTGCAGCAGCCAGGGCTTGGCCCACTGGTTGTTCTTGCCGCGGCTGGCGCCGAAGGTCACTTCCAACTTGTCGATGGCCTTGTTGGCCTCGGTGGCGTTGAAGTTGATCTCGTTGTTGCCGTAGGTGAAGCGGACGGGCATGACGGGCTCGGGGGAGGCGGGACCCACCTTGAAGGCGGGCAGGCCGGTGCGGCGGTAGTCGAACCAGGCTTCGGTGGCCACCGTCCACGAAGAGATCCACTTCTGCTCCATCAGCTGGGCGAGGGTGCCGGCGTAGGCCACGCCCGGGCGGGCGATGTAGGCTGCATAGCCACCACCGACGCCCCAGGTGTCGAGGGAGAGTTTGACGGCCGCCTCGTACTGCGTCTTGGCCGTCCCGGCGGCCCATCCGCGCTGGGCGGCCTCGGCGAGGATGAAGTGCACCTCGGAGGCCGAGATGATGCGGGCGCGGAGCAGTCCGCCCGACTTGCCGCGGTAGACGTCGGCCAGCTGCGAGACATGCTGGTTCTCGAGCTGCTGGCCCGGCGTGGGGTTGAGGTTGTACTCGCTGGGCTCGATGAGTCCGGGTGGCACCCCGACGTACTGGCGGGTGTCAAGCGTCCGGCCCAGGCGGGTGGGGTTGTAGTTCTTGGTGAAGACGTTGCCGGCGGCGATCTCCGTCAGGTAGCGCGAGTCGGAATAGGAGACGACGCCCGGCACGAGGTTGCCGTTGCGGCGGATGGCGGGGTCGATGGTCGTGGCGAGGGCGTTGTCGGCCACCCAGCGGCAATGCACGGGGCGGAACCAGATAGGCACGCGGGGGTCGCTGTACTCGACCATCTTGTCGAGCAGGGTGGCGCAGGGCTTGAGGCGGCGGAAGTTGGAGCCGGCGTCGAACTCGGTGGCCGTGGGCCAGGAGTCGCCGGCGGCCGCGCCGATGTAGTTCATGGCCACGTCCTCTGCGGCCGTCTTGAGGTAGACGCCCGAGCTGAAGACGGATTCGATGTTGGCCTTGGCGACGTCGGGCAGCTTCGAGGATATGCGCATGCTGTAGCGCAGGATCAGCGAGTTGGTGAAGGCGTGCCAGCGGGCGGCGCTGCCGGCGAAGTAGATGTCGTAGGCCGCCACGACGCCCGTGTTGTTGCCGGTGGCGAAGATCTTGGCGGCCGCCTTGAGGTCTTCGAGGACGCCGCGGTAGATCGTCTCCTGGCTGTCGTAGGCGGGGTATTCGAACTCGGCGCCCGACTGGTCGCCCTGCAGCGCCTTGGTATACGGCGCATCACCCCAGAGGTCGGCGATGGTGCCGAACATGAAGGCCTTCATCGTCAAGTGCACACCCTTGTGGAAGGTCAGCCCCATGGCGTCGGCCCGCTCGCCGAGGAAGCGGTTGGTGCGCAGCATCCCGTACCAGCCCGTCCAGTCCTGCAGGCCCCACTCGTACTGGTTGTGGCCGGTCCACCACCCGTCCTTCTGGGTGTGCTGGACGGTGCCGGCGATGTCCTGATAGCCCAGGTTGACCATGTTCAGCGCGACGCCGCGCAGGATGCCGGGCATGAGGAGGTTGGGGTTGGCCTCGGAGGTGGAGACCCCGTTGGGGTTCACGTTCAGCTCCTCGAGCTTCTGGCAGGCGCCGAGCGACCAGAGGGCCGCGAGGAGGACCGCGTAGCGTCGGATGGGTTTGTGTGTCATATGCATTCGTTTGGTTTGGATCGGATTAGAAGGTCACGTTCAGCTTGAAGCCGAGGGCCATCGTCCAGGGGATGACGTTCTGCAGCTCGATGCCCTGGCGGAAGAGGTTCTGCGTGTCGCCCTGCTTGCCGCCGATGACCTGGAAGGCCCGCTCGGGGTCGATGCCGTTGTTGTCCTTCGTCCACAGGATGAGGTTGCGGGTGAAGAAGGCCAGGTTGGCGTTGCGCACGCCCTTGACCACCTTGGGCAGGTCGTAGCCGATGGAGAATTCACGCAGCTTGAGGAAGTCGGCGTCGAAGGTCACCTGCTGGTTGTAGCTCCAGGAGAACATGTTGGAAGCGGGGCGGAACTGGGTGCCGCCCCCCCCCAGGTGCTCGACGTAGACGCCGGGCGAGGTCTCGATCACACCGGGGATGAAGACACCATCGTAGCTGGTGCCCGTGCCGAGGGGGATGGGGAAGCCGCCCGTGGCCTGCGTATAGCCGCCCACGCGGGGGAAGTTGCCGTTCTGCGGGATGATGTACAGGCCGGGGTTCGACTTCAACAGGGCGATCAGGTCGGCCGTCGAGAGGAGGCCGCCGGCGACCATGTTGTCGATCTGCAGCTGCGACTTCCAGTCGGAACCGCCATAACGGTAGGTGAACGACTGGTACTGGCCGCCGATGCGCCAGTCGAAGCTCGTGTTCAGCGTCCAGCGCTTGTAGCGGAGGTTCGACTGGATGCCGACGATGGCGTCGGGGTTGAAGTTGCCCACCTTCATGCGGCCTTCACGGGTGTTGTCCGGGATCCAGCTGCCCTGGGGCGTCAGGATGGGCCAGTTGTAGTAGGGCGACTTGGGGTCCATCACCCGGCGGTAGCCGCGGCTGTAGAGGTTGCCGATGTCTTCGCCGACGAAGGTCTGCGCACCGCCGTTGTTGTCGTCCCACAGCGTGATGAAGTTCATGCCCGGCGTGAGGCTCTCCAGACGGGTCCGCATGCGGGTGACGTTGGCGCTGAGCTCCCAGGTGAAGCCCGACTTCGTCTTGATGGGGGTTCCGCTGACCATCAGCTCCAGGCCCCGGCTCGAGATGACGCCCGCGTTGATCTGCTTGGCGGAGAAGCCGGAGGATGACGGCGACTGGATGTTGAGGATCTGGTTGGTGTTCTCCTGACGGAAGTAGGTACCCTCGAAGCGCAGCCGGTTGTTGAACAGCGCCAGGTCGAGGCCGAACTCCTGCGAGGTGTTGATCTCGGGCTTCAGGTTGGGGTTGAGCAGCGTGCCGGGGTAGGAGTTGAACACCAGCGTACCCCAGGTGTCGGTGCCGAGCACCGGCTCGAGGGCGTAGGGGTTGGTGTCGTTGCCCACCTGGGCCCAGCCGGCCCGGAGCTTGAGGAGGTTGATCACCTTGGGCAGGCGGAAGGTCGAGTTGGCCAGCCAGCTCAGCGAGGCGGAGGGATAGAAATAGGAGCGATTGCTGACGGGCAGGGTGCTCGACCAGTCGTTGCGCGCGGAGAGGTCGACGTAGACCTGGTCGCGGTAGCCCAGCGAGGTGGTGGCGAAGGCGCTGTAGATGGCCTTGCGGAAGGTACTGTTGGAATAGCGGATGCCCGCGGCCGTGATGTTGCTGACGCGGTAGAGGTTGGGGATGACGAGGCCGACGCCGGGGGCGCTGCCTACGTAGTTCTCGCGGAAGTCCTGCATCATGAGGTTGCCGCCCGCCGAGGCGCTGAGGCTGAAGTCGCCCAGCCGCTTGCGGTAGTTGGTCATGAACTCGACGTTCGACTCGCCCCAGCCGAGGTCCTGCAGGTGGTAGGCGCCGCGGCGCTCCTGCGTGTACGACCAGGGGATCTTGGTCTCGCGGTCCTCCACGTAGGTGTCATAGGCCAGGCGGAGGTGCGAGGACAGGGCCTTGCTGAAGTTGTACTCGAGCTTGACGTTGCCGAACACCCGGTCGCGCACGTAGGCGTTGGTGATGCCGTAGGCGATGAAGTAGGGGTTGTCCATGTTGTCGGAGGGCGCGAGCTGCTGGATGCCTTCCTGGCCCGGTGCCCAGATGGGCTTCAGGTCCTGGACGTTGACATGCGACCAGTTGTAGATGGCCTCCACCTCGTTGGCGCCGCGGTTGCCCGTCTTGGGCCTGTCGTTCGACTTGGAGCGCGACAGGTTGGCGTCGATGCTCAGCCGCAGCTTGCTCGTGAGGTCGTAGGTGCTGGTGAAGGCGAGGTTGTGGCGGAACAGGTCCGAGTTGGGGATCATCCCCTTGTGGGTCATGTTGGTGTAGGAGAGCCGGTAGGTCGACCGGTCGGAGGAGCCCGACACGGAGAGGGCGTTGGTGGAGGTGACGCCCAGCTCCAGGAAGTTCTTCATGTTGTCGCGGTACGACTTCATCTCCAGCGGCACGCGCTGGCCCGTCGTCGGGTCTACCGGGCTGTTCCACTGCACGGCCTTGATGCCCTTGTCGAGCTCGATGCCGGCCCAGTAGGCCGAGCGCTCGTCGAGCAGGCCGACACGGTTGCCGTTGGAATACTTGTAGTGGAAGTCGAGGTAGCGGTAGGGCGTCTCGAAGACGTTGCTGGAGGAGAAGTTGACCGTCAGCGCCTCGCCCTTGCGGCCCTTCTTGGTCGTCACGATGATGACGCCGTTGCCTGCGCGCGAGCCGTAGAGGGCCGCCGCACTCGGGCCCTTGAGGACGGTGAGGCTCTCGATGTCCTCGGGGTTGAGGTCGGAGATGGGGTTGCCGTAGTCGACCTCGTTCCGGCCGCCCATGCCGCGCATGTTGCTCATGGAGTTGGACACGGGTACGCCGTCGATCACGAAGAGCGGCTGGTTGTCGCTCGTCAGCGAGGTCGCCCCCCGGATGACGATGCTCGTCGAGGAGCCCACGCCGCCGATCTGGTTGACCGTGACGCCCGCCACACGGCCCGCCAGGGCGTTGATGGCGTTCTCCTGGGTCACGGTGCGCATGGCGTCACCCTTGACCTTGCCGACCGAATAGCCCAGCGACTTCTCCTCTCGCGTGATGCCCAGGGCCGTCACGACCACCTCGCTCAGCCGGCCGGCCGTGGCGGCCAGCACCACGTCCAGGGTACGGCCCTCGGCCTTCAGCTCGCGACCCTCGTAGCCCGCATAGGAAAACACGAGCACGGGCGAACCACCCGACACGTCCAGGCTGTAACGGCCCGCAGCATCGGTCATCACCACTCAGCTGCCGCCCTTCACCTGCACGTTCACACCCGACAGCGGCTTGCCGTCCTCTCCCGAGGTGACACTGCCGGTGACGGTCCTCGTCTGCGCAACGGCAGACCCCGTCGCAGCCGCGACAAGGGCCAGGGCCGCCATGGGAAGGAAGATCCTTCGCAACATCGTTCTCATGTACATTAGCGTTGGTTTTGGGTTTGGGGCGACCGGCCAGGGCATGCCCGGTTGCGGGGACAATTTATGCATATGTTTGAGGTGTGAAAGTAATTCGATTCCCATTTTTTTGAATTAAATTGGCATTAATTCCGGGTTAAGTCCCCAAAGCATGCCAATCCAGCGCCCCCACCTCCTCAAAGTACAGCCGAAACCCCTCCATTCGTTCAGCATCCGCCAGGACATCCTCCCCCATTTCTACCACCGCTATCATTATCACCCCGAAGTGGAACTGCTGCACATCGAAAGGGGAACGGGCACCTGGTTCGTCGGCGACCACGTCCAGCGCTTCGAAGGGGGCGAACTCCTGCTCATCGGCGCCGGCCTGCCCCACTACCTGCGCAGCGACGACGCCTATTTCACGGGCGACGACACCCTGCAGGCGAGGGCGCAGGTGGTGCACTTCCTGCCATCGCTCTTCGGCGACGCCTTCCTGGGCCTACTGGAGAACCGCGCCATCGCCCAGCTCCTCGACGCGGCCCGGAAGGGCTTCTCCATCCAGGGCGAGACGCGGCGCCTCATCCTCGAACAGATCCGCTTCATGATGAGCGACGGCCGGATGAACCACGTCCTCCAACTCTACCAGACGCTCGACATGCTCTCCACCAGCGAGGACCTGCTGCCCCTCTCCCGCCTGGCGGCGGAGCCCGACGGCAAGGCGGGCGAGTCGGACCGCATGAGCCGCATCTACGGCTACGCCGCCCGCAACTTCGACCGCCGCATCACGATCGGCGAGATCGCCCGCGAGGCGCACCTCAGCCCGCACTCCTTCTGCCGCTTCTTCCGCACCCAGACGGGCCGGCGCTTCACCCACTTCCTCAACGACATGCGGATAGACTACGCCTGCAAGCTCCTCCGCGAACAGGACCTGAGCATCGAACAGGTGTATGTCAGGGCCGGCTTCAACAACTTCACCCATTTCAACAACGTCTTCAAGCGGACGACGGGGCGGACGCCGCTCCAGTACGCAAAGCAGTTCACCGCCTGACACGGACGGCCCTCAGTGGTAGTGCGGCACCGTGTTGTCGTGCACCCGCTCGGGCGCGGCGGGCATGCGCTCGCGGAAGCGCGCGTCGCGACCCCTCCTGCGCTTGCGCAGGTCGAAGGCATCATAAAGCTCGCCGGCGGCCGTGAACGACTGGAAGCGGAGCCTGTCGCCGTCGATGCGCACCGTCTGGAAGAGCTGCGTGTTCTCGGCCTTCCGCTCCAGCGTGGCGTCGTAGCCGTCCCAGCCCCCCTTCTTGAAATCGTACATCTTGCCGCCGCTCACGCTGACGACGTAGACGGTGCCCGACTTCCGGTCGCGCCGGTTGACCCCTGTGGCGGCATTGGTGGCGAAGGCCCATGGCCGGCCGCGCGCATAGGTGTGGTCGTGCCCCTGCAGGACCAGGTCGACGTGGTGCTTGTCGAAGACCGGCTTCCAGGTCTCGCGCAGCTCCCGGTTGTCGCGGTCGCCGGTGGTGGAATACAGGGGGAAGTGGAACGACACGATGGTCCAGCGGTTGGGGTTGTCCGTCAGGAGCGAGTCGAGCCAGGCGCGCTGCTCCTGCTCCCTGTCCATCGAGTTGAGCACCACGATGCGGGCGCCCTGGTAGTCGAAGGCGTAGGCCGTCTCCTCCAGCCCGGCGGGACCGTTGACGGGCAGGGTGAACTGGTGGCGCCACTGGACCGACAGCGAGCTGCGCTTCGCCCTGGCATCTTCGGCCGTGAGGGGCCGGTATTCGTGGTTGCCGGTCACGGGCACGCTGGGCAGCATGCCGTGCAGCCATCCGCCCGCCGCGAACCACTCGCTCCACTGGCGCTCGCTGTGGGCGTCCGAGACGAGGTCGCCGGCGTGGATGATGAAACGCGCGTCGGGGGCCTGGCGGAACCCCTCGCGGATGACGCGCGACCAGAGTTCGAGGATGTAGTTCTGGGCGTCCCCCACGTACAGGAAGGTGAAGGGCTCCTCGCCGGCGGCGGCGGTGCGGAACTGGAACCACTCGCTCCAGTGGGTACCGTCACCTACGCGGTAGGCGTAGCGCGTCCCGGGCTGCAGCCCGGTGAAGGTGGCCGAATGGTGGTGCGAGACGCCGCCCGCCGTCAGCACGCCTCGGCCGTCGAGCCGCGTCGTCACAGCCGGCACGTCGACGGCCGTGCGGCGCAGCCGCGGCGCGCCATGGGCCACGCTCACCTGGGCAAGGGCCGCCCGCACGGTGGTGTCGGTCCGCCAGGTCACGCTCTGCGAGCGCGACGGGTCGCCCGAAAAGGTCAGGATGATGCGGTCGGGCTGCGGACTCGGCACTCCCCATCCAACGGGGAAGTCGACGCTCTCGGGATAGGGCTGCGACCGCACCGTCGCGGCAAGGGCCAGGGCCATCGCCAGGGTCGTCAGCTTCGCAGGGGATGTACGCATCGGGGCGTCGGGGTTTGTTACGGTCAGGGTGCATGTCGGCAGGGCTTCACCCCCTGCCCTTCTTGGCAGGGGCCTCTAGGACCTGCCCGGCGCGGAGAAGCTCGGCGCGGAGGTCGGCATAGGGCAGCGCCTGCAGGTCGACGCCCCGGCGGATGGACATCACGGCCGCCACGGCGGCGCTCTGTCCGAGGATCATGAAGACGGGCTCCATGCGGATGGAGCCGTAGGCGATATGGGTGCTGGAGACGCAGACGGGCACCAGCAGGTTGGCACAGTCCTGCCGCTTCGGGAGGATCGAGCCGTAGTCGATGCCGTAGGGCCGTTTGGGCCGCACGCCGATGTCGCCCTCGTTCTGCACGAGTCCCTCTGCGGTGACGTAGCGCTGCGCGTTGTGCGAGTCGAGGTGGTAGGAGCCCATGCCCACGGGCCGCTCGATGTCGGTCTTGCCGAGGGCGTCCTGCTCGCGCATGACGAAGTCGCCCTTCATGCG
>Ga0172372_10006475_pt1 | contig 15974 bp, 19 predicted proteins | sample LakKiv5m_2_FD_114544 | JGI IMG/M metagenome (GOLD analysis project Ga0172372, IMG submission 114544) | Freshwater microbial communities from Kabuno Bay, South-Kivu, Congo - kab_092012_9.5m | ecosystem: Environmental > Aquatic > Freshwater > Lake | place: Democratic Republic of the Congo...
CTGTGGCAAGATTTTATCCTTATTTTGGGTACTGTAAAATTTGTGGGGTTAAGATATGTTTGAAGTGTATCAAAAGTAGAGAATTGTATATAAAAGTTGTGTTTGGAAAGGAAGTATTCGACGAATTTAGGTGTCATGTACATCGCACAGAACCTCCATTGAGAATAACTATGGACATGTATAACGAAATGACGCATGTTATCATCTCTGGAGAATATAATTCTGAGAGCGAGAGCGGGTCATCAGAGACCACCGATAGCTCAGAAGAAAGTTCAGAATAAGAGATATACAAGTTCGGGATAAGAAGAGCTTTATGTTTGTATGCGTTTAGATACGTGTCAGTAATTTGAGGATCTTCTTAACTGGAACTCGTATAGTTTAAGGTTTCTACTTAATGTATCGTAACGGCTTTGCTGTTACGATAAGAATTTATCTATGTTTAGTTGTCGTGGTCGACAGTGATGTGCCTGAGGGGAAAATGTTGTTCGCATATCATCATCATTTTTACACTCTTCGGATTGTTGTTATAGTCGTTCCATCTCTGTTCGGCAGTTATGAAGTTGGTGGTACCTATGTTCGGTGCGCGATTACGAAATTCAATCATCTTCTGACTAAATGACGCGATAAAATCCTCGGTTGGTGCAACGCCCAAAGATAATTTAATTTCAACTGTTCCTGCGAGTGCGATAGCGTCTTTTACGTACTCTCTTAATTCTGTTATAAAATCATCCCATCCAAATAGTTCTTTGATCGAGTGAATAGCTCCTAACAATGCAGTAATGACAAGAGTTGCGATATTAAAGGCTACCGTTACCCATACTGCAACGTCGCCGGAAATAACAGATGAATTGGAAACAGTTGAATTGGATGAAGCGTATGACGGAAGTGTCGCGGACCCTAACAACGACACAGAACATGCTGAAATTACCGCCAAAGTGAACATCGAAACGATAGTGCAAATCCCCAATACTGTTGTTCTTTTTGTATACTGTTCCACGACGTAATCATTAATGAATGCGCTCTTACGCAACATCGTCAACCAATCTGCCAAAGGATTATCCGAGTGCGTAGTTTCTACTGATAGATTCATAATTAGCGTATCAAGTAGATTCGGGTTTGTGGTGCGCGTTAGTGTATATCTGTTTGGTTCTTATTGCTAAATAATTATACTCTTTATATCCTAAACGATTCGATATGCGATGAGGTCTCTTAATCCTTTCCACGGTATCCAAAATCTTTTGAGATAAAATCGGATTTACTCTAGCCTCATACTCTATAGTAGGATGAAGGAATAGCGACAGCAAGAAATAATGACCGTAATATTCCCTGAACACCTCCATGATGTCAATCTTTTCGTTAGTAGGTTTGTAATTTAAAAGATATGATAAAAAGAGTGTTAAACCATCTTTGGGATCTATAAACGCGCGCTCGTAACATTCAAGAAATGCGGAGATCATCTCTTTTAGTTTTCTCGAGGGAATTCTATCGGATCTGAAATCTTGTGATAGGGAATTAGGGAGGAATTCAAGTACGGAATAGATTTGCACATCAGTCACAGAGTGTTTTTGTTTTAGACGTAACCACCATTTCCTATATTTTTTAACACGTGCTTGATCAGTACACCCTATCAAATATGCATGTCCGATAATTTCGGATAATACATTCGAGTCTGAACCTAGGGGTTGTACGGCATTGGAAGATTTACTCGACGTTTTAATCGCATCCCTATATTTATGATGGATCTTAGCGTTTACGCTATTAGAATTCATCCTTTTTACAAATAATACGGATAAGTATAATAAGGTGTACAATGCTGTAAGTCTGTGAATTTTATTTTACTAAGCAACTCTTAAAAAAAGAAGAAATATGATGGAAGAAGTAAATACCCCCGAGTTGTCGAGTGATGTCGACGAAGAAAGTGAGCAATACGGTATTCTAGATATTGGAGGGCATCGTATCCCTACATATGGCGTTGTACAAGACGATAATAATGTGGTTCAAGATGGAGAACTTGTATTATCACCGCCTGATTCAGAGTCGTCGCCTTACGAAAGTAGTGATAAGAACGTGTCCGTTTTTCTTCCTAGAGTCGTTTTGAGATTCCATCCGCTCGAAAAATATTTTCCAGAAGTAGTCGATAAAAAGGTAAAGTGTTCCTACGCGTTTTCCGAATACAACTTTAGAGGTAATCTGTATCCGTCCGTCGAGTATAGGTTCGATTATACCGCCAATGGTGCGATAGGTTGCGGATGGTGCTGTTTTCCAAAGTGCGGGTGTTTAGGTTATCATGAACCCGATAGGGAAAGATTAATATTGTTACTTTCACAGGACAAGAAGGAAGTGGAGTGGGTATGTTATCATCGTCATAGCGAAGAATGTGAATGGAGAAAATGGGAAGATACGATTCACTCTTCTTCTGGTATCTTGATTGTTTATGTAGCGAGAGCTGCGCACGGTTTTTACCCCGATGAGGGCATCTGGGCAAGAATTGGATGTTGCGCAAATGATCTCTGTTCGTCAGAAGGTATGTCTTATGAAGCGTATCCTTTAGAGACGCATAGCGATCCAATCAGTCCCTCACCTCACGATATCTCGCTATGGGAGAGATTGTGTGTATGCTTTTATCTCAAGAGGATTAGAGTTGGACCATAATTTTCCATAAATTCTAAAAATTAGAAATTCTTTGGATTTCTAATTACACTATTACACTATTAATTACATTACATCTGCACAATATGGCATCGCTCAAATACATAACAGTGAATAATTCGTATAAATATAGTTTAAGACTTAAGATCGAGGATGACTACCTTGCGGAAGAATACTTGAAACTGAACAATGCACGTACGCATGAAAAAATCATGAGTGATGCAGGGTTTGATCTTGTATTACCTGATAGTATAACTATCCCCGCAAAATCTTTTGGCGTTATGATTGACCTAAAGGTACGTGCTGAAATGTTAAAAACTAAATCGTCAATTGTTGACGCTTCTGAATCAAACAAAGTATATTCAATGTCATTTACGAATGTCTCTTATGATCTTCGCGCAAGATCTTCTATCTGCAAGACACCCTTGGTTTTGTGCAACTCTGTCGGCACTATCGATGCGGGTTACCGCGGTGTAATCAAAGCCGCTGTCAACAATTTCTCTGACCAAGATGTTGTTCTCAAAAAAGGAGAGCGTTACTTTCAACTCGTTGCTCCCGCGTTATCTCCATTTGATGTTAGCTTCGTCTACAGTCTTTCTGAAACAGTCCGTGGAGATAGCGGCTTTGGTTCAACAGGAAAATAAAAGCACTTCAGAGATAGTTTAAATTCCAAGTTTTATTGAGAGAAGATCGAATAAAGTGATGTACGCTACTCTATAGGGATCATACTGTTTGAAGTCAGATCTAAGGACAAAGTCGAATGCACCTCGTATAGGTATGAGCGTCATGTAATATTTATACTTTTTGTTGAAAATATAAAAGTTAGAACCGTCATCACGTCCATTAGGTGAAGCGAATCTTGGTTCTAATTTAATCCCGTCCATGGATGTACGAAAAAACCCACAAAATCTAATAAACTTTCCTCTGAATATTTTGTCGTATGTACAAACGTGACACACTAAAGTCTCGTCCTCTAATAGATATTTAGTTGGGTTCTGGACAATGATCGAAATGGCGTATCGTTCGTATGGTTCTGGAATTGTAATCATCATACTTTCACCACACCGATCGCATTTTAAGAATGAATTATGGAACTCGCGATTAGCTTGAAGATTAGGGACGTCTTGGAACAATGAATTTAGTTCAAAAACATCCATATCTCTTCACAAATTCATAGTCTTTCACTTTAGTAGAATTATAACTTTTTATTGACTTGGAATGGGAGTTTTTAGCAATAGGGTAAAGAGATCAATGCGTTGGTGATATGATCTTACGAATTTGACGTAGTTTTCGTATATAAGTCTTCCGCGTGTAGTTGTTAATGCAGTGTTAAAATGTAACCCGTAAGATATTCTTTCGCATGTGAAAAAAAGATCGTCGACCGTCAGAACGATGTCTTCGATGATATGGAAAACAGGAAGCATGTTACTTTCGTAATAGGGGTTATCTTTGCTCCATTCTGCCAAAATAGATAACAATGCTTCAGGCAATTGCATATAATAGCGGATATTTTGTTCCTGTCCTGCATAGAAGTTCCAGGAAATGTTATTGATGTAAAATGTTTTACGCCAGTTCATTCCATTCTTACACAGATCGCGTATGAGATAGAAGAATGATATGTGAAATTGTGGACGTGCACCACTAAAAAAAGGATTGACGATGTGTTTACCCCAATCTATATTAGAGATGTTAATAGATGCGTCATGACACAACCCCACGATGTCAAAGTGTGCGTAAGTACACAAAAAATAGGGTAAATGCGCACCTGTACCCAAGATGTATCCCAAGCATTGTTCGCGAGGATAACTATGAGAAGTTTTACAATACTTGACCATATCGTCATATTCCAATACAGGGTAGTATTTCAAAGAAGAGTTGTGGATATTGAGTATCATTCCCGTAATGCACGGTCCATCTCGAACAGTACAGAGATATTTTGTTAATTGATTGTGTATGCAACGATCTCCTACACCACAGCTTAGACGTTGCGTTACACTTATCACAATAACTCCTGAATTTTCACCTTGACATCCGTAAGTCTCTTGATGTTTGATATGTAACTCACCAGTTATTTTCGCAATAGATTCTTGAATTTGAGATATAATAGATGGTATGATACGTATTGATTCATCTTCAGGTATACGTGGCGTCTGCGATACGTAATTAATTCTACGTCGATGACGTAGAATTAAAAAGTGGGAAAAAGATATACAGAATGCGCCGAACAGTGTAAGCGTCATGTAATAGCTGTTTGGCGCATCAAAGTATATGTCAATTACAAAAGAAATGCATGTTAAAACCAATAACAAGATAGACGCAATAAAAATGTAATGCATTTCAATTCAAGAGAATTTATTATTTCGATGTTACGAAAAATACGGTTAGGTGTCTTAAAAATAGTTCCACTTTCACCTTCAATATAGCGAAATAATAAATGTCTCTGTTAATTTCGTGATTTATGATTTTTCATGGATTTGGTTAAGAGGTAAAATAGGGTAACTTTCTCGTGGTAAGTATCGATTAGGTGCGACATATAGTCCCTCATTCTCGCATAGCTGCGCTGGTTTAAAAAATAATAGATATTGACATCGTGTAAAACAGATCTATATATTCTTATTCTTTCAAGTCCTTTGGTTTCGAGGATAAAGTCGCAAACAACGCTAGGATCTACTTGTCGTTCGTCATAGCAATATCTGACAATAAAAGCAAACGTATAGTGTATGTCTGGCGTAAACGCCAAACCGCCCTCTAGAGGGATGATAATGTGTCTGTACTTCTCCATACCATACTTCGATAACAAAAATAGCGTTTTGAGAATTTGGATGTTACTAAAGATACTCTCGCATTCAACATCCAAGTTCCTAAAAATAGCAGTATACCAGTCAAACTTGGAAGGATCTACATCAACGTCTCTGAATAGGTTCAATATTGTTTCCGAGTCGCAATATTGATAAGTTATGAGAGCTCCTAGAGCTTCTTCCTTAGAATCAAGAGGGTGCGTCGTTTTGATAGACATGACTAGTTCTTCGTACGAGGGGTTAGGTCTGCAACTCTTAAGCATATCCACATAACGCGAGAAATAATTTCTATAAAGCTGATGTTCACATAATCGACCTACACATCGTACACCCCCAGGGAAAAGAGTTACATGCACATTGTTTTTTCTATAGTTATAGTATCCAAGTGCGGAGCATACAATCGAAACTACTCCTAAAAGTGAACACGCCATGTAAAAATCTGTCGTTTCGCGTTCCATTAGACTTACCATCCAAATCAAAGTGAATTGAGAGATTTGTAGTTTATAATTTTTCTAGGAGAAGATTGTAGAGTGTCGTGTTTCCCCTCATATAGACGAATTATTAAGGTAATTCATAATTTTTCTAGGAGAAGATTATAGAGCGTCGCGTTTTTCCTCATATAGATGAAAAACTCGTTGAGTACGTCACGCGATTGTATCATACATTCCCAGTGTATCGTTTCGACGGGTTCAAAGACGTAATACCTATAGTGTTTTTCACAGCGTACAAGTTCTTCGTAAGAAAACGTATCGAGTAAACAATCGTATACTACAGTCTTATTAATACTTTTCCTGAATTTATTTTCCACATCGTAGAGGATTGATATGGGAAACGTCAATGAAGCGGCTGAGTAAATTGAGAGTAGGCCTGCACGATCTCGTTTAAAAAATACGTATTCGTGTTTCATACCGTGCTTTAACAAACCTTTTACGCGCGCTGTGTAATTTCTAACATCAAATTCGATCCATTCAGCATGAGGTTCAAATAGAATATTCGATACAGTAAGATGTGTAAACCAATATAGCTTTGTGATGTTTATACGCGCTGATTTGCAAAAGCGTATCATAAGACTATCATCAGAGAAGTATCCCATCATCACAAGCACACCAAATGCGTAATATCTTTTTAATATACTCATATTCAAAAGTTCAGTTACCATACTCCTAATATTTGGAGGCATCCTCTCACCCAAGTCTTTCGTAAATTCTGCTACGAAGCCATGCGGATCCGTAGGATTTACCGCCATCTTGAGTTCCGTTCCATCTTCTGCGCAATCATCATAAAATGTGGTTTTTCATGTTATTTTAGATTGTGTTTTCAAGAAGACTATATAACGTCACATTTTTTCTGTTATAGGCAAAAAACCTATTTATCAAATTCAATAAGTCGACCTGACCTAAAGAGAATGTCGCCATTCCATCAGACCATATGTAAAGATTGAAAACTTTTTCACATTGTATTATTTCATGATAAGTGAATACATCGAGAAGATGGTCATAGAGAACAGTCTTATCTTCAAATACATGTTGTAAATAATATATGGTTGATGTAGCATATTGATGGCAATCTTTTTTCATACCTTGATGAAACAGAGCTTTCATACCTAATAGATATTTTTGTTCATGGAGTACACTCCATTCTGCTCTTCTGCCATGAACCATATTCACTGTGTCAAAGTGTAAGTACCAATCTAGACTTTCAATCTTTATGTCTGTCAAATTACAAAAAGAAAGCAAATCGTCTGTACTATCATAGAAACCCATCATCACCAGAACACCATAAGAAGAACATCTGTCTTCGTAGCACAACGTCAGAAGACAATCTACCATTTCATCGTACGTAGGCATTCTTTGAATAGCTCGCACTGATTCATCTAGCTCTTTGATGAATCGATCCTTTCTACAATATTCCGATATATGTGCTTCGGTGTATGATTCATCAAATTCGACATTTCCAGGGTAAGTACGTTTACAATGTTCCATCATTTGGTTCAAAATTAGGTGTACAAGCCATTGTTATTTTTTTTAATTTTTCATGCTTTTATAAAAGCATGAAACTCGACCAATGGTTTTAGACGTTGTTGATATCCCAAGTCCAACTTCCATTCAAGTTGTCGGTAGATCTTGTAGCGATACATCTCTCCATACACGTATCCGTAGGTAACAATGAGTAAGGACATGCCATCGTAGCACAGTATTTCGCAACGTTATATTTTCCTACGCAATCGTTGACGCATCGTCTCTGTTGGTTTCTTGCAAGATTATTTCTAACATACCCTGGATTGTCTACAGGTTGTACGATATTACCATCAGGCATCAAAGCGAACGGAGGAGGAATGTCAGAGGGAGAGTAGTTCTCTAAGAATTCCACATCTACACCACACTTTGTATTACAGATATCTAATGTGGTCTCGAATTCTTTTTTGAGGGATTTTGGTGACGCGGACTCGTCGCCTTCGACAGCGTAATCTCTCGCTTTATCTGTGAATAAGTTTTCACAATACTGTTGACATCCAATGTTATACATACCTAAAAGTCTCGATCTCGCATCTGACGCATTGCACCGCGCTGCACATTCTGTAATTTCTTTTCTGTACGGGCCTACTGCACCTGAAACAACACCGTAATGCTCCTTTACATTTTCAGGTTTAACGTCGGAGTACGCACTACCACTATTCTTTGACGTAAACAAGTATACTATCACAAGAACAAGAATGACACATACGCCAACTTTGAATGGCGTAGAATTGTAAAAAGAAGAGCTCATCCTATTTTTTACAATACGCTTAACAAATACTAAAAGGCATTTATTTGAGGAATTATATTTACGACTGGAATTTATTGAAAAGGATATCAGGAAGAGGAAGTTTTTCATAGTCGACATACAAAAATCCTTGATATTCAGCAACAGCATTAGGATATAGACCCTGTATCTCTTGAGCGATGACACCTTCTGTCGTTACTTCTGGGGAATCGTGATAAGCGAATTTATACCACTTGAAAGGAAGATAGAATGGTGGAGTGTTTTCGTGGTAGATGACTTCGAGATTCGTCTTAAAACGTCTGTCTGATCCTCTTAATCTTAACACCAAATGTAAAGTGCTTTCTTTAGCGATATTGTAATCGCCTACTCCAAAATTCAAAGTCTTAACATAATTAAAATACTTCAAACTTCGGCAAAAACCGTTACCAGCTTCTGTTCTACAAAAACATTTCTGTGATTGAGGGGGTAGGCCCCATTGTCAACCACAAGGGTCAACGCTTCGTGATTTTTTAAGAGTATGTTTTTTGCTCCGTTGATGTCCCTATCCATTACCATGCCACACGACTTACATTCGTATGTTTTCTTTCCACCTAGATTATGATCTAACTTTCCACATCCGCTACACGTCTTACTTGTCCACGATTCGTCTACCACAGCTACTTTTGAACTATGTTCTTTGCACTTAAAAAGAAGACGTTCCCTGAAACGATAATGAGACCAGCATACCATCTGTCTAGCAGATTTAGAACTTATTTTGCGCTCTCCTCTTCTTATCATTTGACTTGTTTCGAATTTTGGTATAATGACAAGGTCGTAGTTCGTAGCTAAAAATTTGGCAAGCTGTTTATGTACTTCATCCACTAAATTTCTTATTCTACGCCTTAACCTACGTTCCACGCGTTTAAGGCGATATTTGATCTTTGATTTAGCTGATGTTTGTTTAGATATAAGTTTATCCAGTACCAAACACAACCTCATAATACGATTTATATCTTGAGGTGCTATTTGGTAAGCTTTTTGGTTTGTGGCGTCATAAATGGTTTGGAATGTTCGAACACCAGGATCTAAGGAGCATACTCTCATGTTTTTTGAAGGGTCTTGGTTATCGACCATATATTCATGAGGAATGCATAAATAGTATTGTCCCGTATTTGTTCTTTGAAACTTACAATCCATAAGAATGTCTCCACGTACAGCCGATCTTCCGGTCCATAAAATAATAGGTTTTTTAACTTTAGGCAATCGTAATATCAAAGCGTTTCGAGTTTGCTCAATCCAATGTTTCCTAAGATAAAATACTTCGCTACGCTGTCTTTTTTTGGATCGGAACTTCATGTTGAACCTATCAATATCCCCATTACTAAGTTTCGTTTTACAAGCCTTCATTGCAGTAATAAATTCGTTCAAAGAATCGTCCCTAATGTCATATCCTACTGTTTTTGCCCAAGGATTTTGCATAAGTAAATCAGAGTCATTATTAACAACTAATGCTCTTAGTTGCCTTTTTGTTATGTTCGGCGTATGAGTTTTTGTATATTCAACAGATTTGTTGTACGTCCACCTGACTATACCAAATATGTTATTTAGGACTTCTACATCACTTGGATTTCTAATGTGCAGCCGTATTTTAGATGTCTTAATTGAATTGCCGAGATTTTTCGATATTTTGCAGGGAACAATCTTATTTTTGTTGTTTATTTCCAGCCCTGCAATATTCTCATTTGTTGTTGTTTTTGGCCATAATGATTCTACAAACATCGAAGAGATCTTCTGGGGCATCATCGTCTGTATATTTGAGTTGTACGTCGTCACATTGAACCACGTAGAGTGTCGCACCATATTTTCTGCAGATACGTTCAATGATACTTTCGCCGATACGAGTGAATCTGCTTTTATCGGCGACCACAACGTTTGCGACATTACCTGTTTCGATTGCGTCCAAAATGGAGACGAAACCTTCGCGTTCGAAGTCGACGCCCGAGCCGATGTCGGAGAAGATTTTGTCGATTCGACCGTCATATCTTTCTTTGACGTACGCGATTTGCGCTTCGAGATTTCTTCTATCTTTACGTTTTGAGATTCTGGCGTAGAGAATGTTGATGCGCTGGTTTGAGCGATCATAGTCGTCTTTGATTCCGAGGAGGCTACGCAAGTCATGTTCATGATATCTATGGCTTGATGTTTTTGAGTCACCGATGCGGATCGACCTGATTTTCGCCTCTTTCGCCCAGTTGGCAAGGGTAGTCCTCGATACGCCATATAATTTTACAGCAGTTTTGGGTTGGATATATACTGATGACGCCAGCCTTAATTCAAAGTTTCTAATTTATATCAAAGAGTAGAAGTCTTTTAAGATAGTTGTTTCAAAATATTCATATATTACATTCTTTGGAGTTTCCAATACGGCAGCAAAAGTTTTGATTATTTGCACGTTCTGACGAAATTTTAATTTTTTCGTTATTATCGTTTTAGTCTATACGGAGTGATAGTTCCTGTGCCATGGTTATAACATATCATGATATATTTGGATCCTTCACACTGAAAACATACGCCATGGTAAACTTCGTTACGACACGTCAAACACTTTTCACCAGAAGCAGCCATAGTCGATTTATTGAAGATTTTATTCACATCTTTTCAAAATTTCTGATTTTTTACATTTCTCGTAAAAACCCTAGACTTTCAAGTAAAATAAATTTGCTTTGTAAAAGAACTTATGGGATTATTCCTTATTTTGCTTTTACCTGCATTACTAATATTCCTGGTGTTATTCGTGTGTCGCACGTATAATTTCTCTCTTTTTCCGAGGGGGATGAAAGGTAAGAGACCAAAGCCCTGGAAATTCCCAAAAGTAAACAAAGATGTCTATAAGTGGGATTACAGTAGCGATGACGACTATCCTTCTGAAGATAGCAGCGATAGCGATAGTTCAGATGATGAATACGTGAGCGTAAAAGACGATCCTAATCTACAAAGACAGATAGAAACAAATGGTTCTTTTTACGGATTGATCACCCCGGGTGGTATGAAACGTCATGATCTTCCCGTATACAAACCAACAGAGATTGTTACAAAGCCTGTAGAGAGAACACCTACTTTTTCAGAGCTCAATCCACATCTCCAGAAGCAAAACATGGAACAGCAAGTATTAGACCGACTTAATTCGTCCAGTGTCGTAAGAGGAACTACAAGAGGTCGTGGTAGGGGAAGAGGAAGAGGTACAACACGAGGTAGAGGAAGAGGACGAGGTAAAAGAAACGTAAGCGTTTACGATCCTGATCTTTTAGATCCAACCAAAGAAGTAAGATATATAGACGAACGCGAATATGATTCTATGGTAGGCGCTGACATACCCAACGACTAAAGTGAAATTACGAGTTAGAGCTTTATTTTTGTATACGTTCAAATAGGTGTATGTAATTTGATGTTCTCCTTATCCGGAACTTGTATAGAACTTTTTTTTTCATTTCGAACTTAACTTTTTGTATGCATTGTGTAAAATAAGGAAGAAGGAGAATAATGTCGCAGGCTACAATTTTATTGGTGTTTTTGGTGTTTGTAGCTATTTTTTTAGCTTGGAGGATTTGGTTCGCCAAGTCGTTTAACTCTCCGTACGATCCGCCAAAAAAGTACGATACGATCGATGTTGGAAAAGAAGACTATAGACCTATCCAACTTTTTCAATCCGTAGAAGGAGAACGTAAACCGGACTTTTCGATAGTGAACTATCTGTTAAAGAGTGTGAGATTGTCGTTCACCGATCCTCAAGGTAAAAAAGTTGGTAAAGGAATTGTTATCCCCGCCAGAGCACATAAAACGTTAGGGAAAGAATGGTTTGCGAAACACTTCAGCTCGGGAAATAAGATTGGGATATGGTATTTCGATCCTAAGAAACCAGGATTAGGTGAGACACACTTTGGAGACTACCAAACGAATACACCTGATGCTGTCATCAAAGGGTTTCATATCGGTCAGATCACTTCCAGAAGTGTAGGTGCATCAACCGATTTAACCATTGGAAGACCCGCGAATGCTACGGACGGTATGCCTTACATCAAAATTGAGAATATGACACCTAACTTTTTGGTACTGAATGAATCTATTAATATCGGTCCTGGCGGATTCTTGAGATACACTGGAAGAGATCACTATGGTGTCCGTCTCGGAACTGTACTTCGAGATACCAATGGTGTATTCCCGGATTACATCATCAAGGAACCATTAGACTTTATTTATTACGGAGTCGTATCAGATATACCACAACCATTATTTGGCGGATGGCAACTCTCTGAAGATCTTGAACTTGAAACCACGCTTACGAAATATCCTCTTCAACAAGGTTTTGGAGGATTATCAGGTGGTCCTGCCATTCCACTTGTAGACCCTCTGTTTTTACCCATTCAAGGGCCTCCCGTAGATCCCAAAAATCGTTGGGGAATTTGAACTAATCCAGTTTTGCATACTTGATATCAAGTATGCAAGCGCAAGAGAGTGTATCTTTCCTATTCAAGGATATTCCGTAGATCCCAAAAATCGTTGGGGAATTTGAACAATCCAGTTTTGCATACTTGATTCAAGTATGCAATTTCTCCTATTTTCATAGCATAAGAAGTAGATCATGGGTATGAAAGGAATAGTAACTAAAGGCGATCTCTTCGCTTAATGGTTTCTTCGTATCGAGCGTAACGCCGATGCATATGATATCGTGAGGATTGCGTCTCTGATTGTAGAGTTCACCGATACGTGGATACGCTCGTTCATACTCGTTCCAAAGTTCACTCCCTTTTTTTATGAAGAAGTAGCCAAAGTTGTCAGGCGCTTTGGTAGGACAATACTTAAACATGCATATCCCAGGTCCTTTCAATGACGTATCGCGCAAAGACATACTTCCAGGAATGAGTTGATCTTTTGCAACACATCTCGACAATTTCTCTACTAACGTCTCTTCTTTTTCGACATTTTCGCTAACACACCCAATCTCTTCGTGATGAAGCAGAGAAGCATCGATTTTTGTGATAGGAAGCTCACATGTTTCAGAAGAAGGGTCACCGCTTTCGCATTCAGTTTGCGGGAATTCGATTTCTTCCGTTTCACTATCAGCCATGTTAAAGTTATGGCATTATACACCTCTTTTTTTAAGTCATTAACATACTTGTAGTTCACAACGACCCGTAATGAAAATTGTAATTTATGGTGTTGCGAATTATTACGTCGTTAATGTAAAATTTAAAAGGATGGTGTTCGGAAGTAAAGGTAAGTTCGAATATAATGAAAAAACTGTCATGCGTACGACAATGGTAGTCGCTATCGCTATTGCGGTTGTTTTTTTATTATATCTTTTATTTGGAAAGCGTGAACCATATTCTAATACTTCTCCTGCTACCGATACGAGATCTCTACCAGATTTCCCTGATTATCAAGTGATGAGTCAATTGCCATGGGATAACCCGCCAGTAGGTAGAGGAGAGATGAATTATAATCTCCAAGTTGCAGCAAACGAAGAATTCCCTAGACATCGTTGGTTAGTTGAAGTTCCCATCAGTAGACCGCCGGATGAAGTATCTCTCTATCAAACAGGCATGTTCGTGGATCCTGCCATCATGAATATATCAACAGGGAAGTTCTAATTTATTCGTTCAGTTTTCATATACGCGAGGATATATGAAAAAATCAAATATTGCCTTATTTTGACAACTAAATTTTCTAAAACTATGGCTTCTTACAAGTTCGAAGAAGAATTTAATCGTATCGCATCTGAATGCGAGCTTGGCGTTTTATATCCATCATTTCAATTCGTTCAACGCGTAAGGGCTATCATCACCAAAGTTATTTTTTTAAAAGGTTATCCTGTCCCTTCCGTCCAAGTTATTCCTGGTGATACAGGCTTAGAAGTTTACTGGAAAGATAGACAGGCGATGTGTTCCTTTTACGAAGCAGATCCATATGATGAATTCCATAAACCTTACTATTCTTTCAGATGTCTCGATACAAGGCTGTACACCAAAACAGGAGATCTCGATAATTCAAATATAATAGACGAATTGTCTGATTTTTTGAATCAAGCAGAAATATTACATAAAAAACTATAAATTCTCTTTTTTTTCGTTTTTGGCATAATAAAATTACATATAAATCTTTACTCTCTAAAATGAAGTATATTCCTCTTTTACAAACTATTGCTGGAGACCATGAAAGTGAAATTGACATCAAAATCAAGCGGTACGAAAAAAAGAGAGTCTATTGCTGTTTACAACCATCTGATACGTTGTCTACTGCGTCTATTTGTTTGGCTATCTTATCTTCTACAAAAGTTATCGCTGCTTCTTTTGGTTTTGGAACTAAACGTCCCGACGGTCAATGCGTAAATATTTTAGGGATGATGATCGATGCAAATCCAAGCTTACGATCTCTTCATATTTGGAATACAGATTGGTTTAAGGAGAAAATCTTGCATCTTTCCAATATGACTTCGATCCGGGGCAACGCTAAGGCTTGTCCTTCTATCGGTCGTTCGCAAATGGCTTTTTTCTTTAGAAGTTTAACCAGCAATACGCACTTGGAAACTTTGTCTATAAAAGCTATTAGCATAACAAGAGATGATCTTTGCTTTTTGGCGCGCTCTCTTCATGTCAATTTTACCCTAACGGAATTAACTTTAGAAAAATGTATTGTTGACCCTATCGTGGGAGGATATCCTTCGGGTGTGCGTACTCTTACTAACGGATTTATAGATTTGTGCGATGTACTCAAATCGCATAATTCATCTCTGAAATCACTTCTCGTATGCACCACGTCAGGATCTACATTTAACGTTGTGGAAATAATACACCTCGGTGAGATGTTAGAACACAACACTTCTCTCACAAAATTCTCTTTTCTATGTGGTTCGTCGAACTACAGTAGCAGGAAAATTATTGCATGCACCCTTCCTCGTTTTCTCAGACAGAATAGTACGATAACAAGCCTCGATCTTTCTGCGACTCCTTTTAAAAGATGTCATATGAAAACATTGTTGGGATCTGGAAGCCATTTGGTCCATAGCCTTATTGCCCTTACAATTTCCAAGTCAAAAGAGGATTGTTCTGATATTGTATGCGACTTTATTGCTCGAAGTGAGATTATCGAATCTATCGATGCATCCGGCGGCACTTTAACGAGTAATCACTTTGATTTCCTCGTCGATGCGCTTGCTCGAACAGAAACTTTAAGAAGTTTGTTTTTTACCTGGAATAAGAGTAATATGCAAGAAGAAAAATTAATTGAAGCTCTTTTTCAAAATACATCGTTGACTATTCTTGAACCCGTTGCACATTCTTTAATTCCAATTTCAGGTATTATAAAATCTAAAATTCAGAATATTCTAGAGCGCAACCGCCTAATGCAGACCTCTCTTTTCAGTAGATTGCTTCCCATGATACAATAAATGCGTATTTCACTCACTATACCGATAAGTGAAATAATAAATTCAACAAAATTGTTAACATCTTTCTCTTTCTGTGTCGGAACTTGAACTTGAAAGCGTTACGACATCTTTACTTGCGCACACATTAAGATCGCTGTGTGAGGTGTTTGTAATCATCGACGAATTGGGTTCCGAAGAGATTTGTGAATTATTTACAACAGATACAATACGTTTTACAGATTCTAACAGATATTGGGTTCATAACAGACACCTTATCTTTAACGAAAAATATCGATACGTAACGTATAAAATCTGACAGTACAGAAAATTACGTTAAGGATAAGGTATACGACTTGAGCTCA
>Ga0172372_10006477_pt1 | contig 15972 bp, 12 predicted proteins | sample LakKiv5m_2_FD_114544 | JGI IMG/M metagenome (GOLD analysis project Ga0172372, IMG submission 114544) | Freshwater microbial communities from Kabuno Bay, South-Kivu, Congo - kab_092012_9.5m | ecosystem: Environmental > Aquatic > Freshwater > Lake | place: Democratic Republic of the Congo...
CGACCCGGACCGTACCGGCGATCGTCGGCACGCTCGCGACGCCCAGCGCCTTCGGCTCGACCGCTGCCGTGGGCTCTGACGCGGCCGTGGCCGTGTCGTCTCCTCGCGTCGCGGTGGCCTCGACCGTGATCGCCGCGCCGAGGTGATCGGCCGTCAGGCGCAGGGACGTCCCGGTGCCGACCTCCTCGCCGTCGGCGAGCCACCGATACGTGATCGTGACCCCTTCCGTGTCGGAGAACGTCGCCGGCTGGGCCACCGTGAGGTCCGAGCCGACCCGCGCGGTGCCGCCGATGACCGGGTCGCCGGTGGCGGCGAGCACGACCAGCACGGGCCCCACCGTCGCGGAGGTCGACGGGACCGACTCGTCACCGCGGACGGCGATGGAGCGGAACTGGATGTTCTGACCGACGTGCTCGTCCGTCAGCGCGAGGGTGGTGCCCGCCGCCTCGACCTGCGTGCCGCCGATGACCCAGTAGTTCGTGACAGTGACGTCCCGATCGGTCGAGAACGTGGCAGGCGTGCCGGTCAGCGTCTGCCCGACGCGCGGGGTGCCCGTCAGGCTCGCCTCGGTCGTGACCTCGAGGTCGACCGGCGCGTCCGTCACGACCGCCGTGGGGGCCGACTCCGCCGTGTCGGTGGCGTCGTCGATCGTGCGGGTCGCGGTCTGGACCACCTTGACCTGCTGGTCACGCAGCGCCTCGGTCAGCTCCAGCGTGGTGCCCGTGGCCCCGTCGATCGCGGTGAACGCGTCACCGGTCCCGGCGAACCACTGCAGGCTCGACTCGATCCCGTCGCCGACCTCGATCGGCGTGGCGGTCAGGGTCTCGCCGATGAACGGCTGGCCCGTCACGGTCGGCTGGCCGACCAGGGCGAACGGCGGCATCACGACCGGTCCGACGACGTCGGAGAACGAGGTCGAGTTCTGGCCCGCGACGTTGCCCTGCGTGAAGAACCGCACGGTCTGACCCAGGTCCTCCTCGGTCAACGTCACCTCGGGAGCCCCGCCGGGCGGGATCGCGACGTAGCGCGACCCGATGAGCCAGGCGTAGTTGATCGAGTCCGGCGGGTAGGAGAACTCACCCGGCACACCCGTCAGCGTGCTGCCGACCACGAGGTCGCCCGTGATGGACGACGGCGTCGAGCTGAACTGCACCACCGGGCCCAACGGCGCGGAGTCGGAGACGACCTCCGTGCCCGATTCGTCGACGCCCGTCGTGCGGTACACGAGGTACTGGCCCTCGACGTCCGACGACAGGGTCAGCGGGTTGGCCTCCCCCACCAGCTCCCAGTCCTCCGACGCCGCGTCCGGCGAGGCCGCCCGGTACCACGCGCTCGTCTCCGACTCCGGCGCGCGGTTGAACGTGCCCGCGATGCCGATGAGGTCGGTGTTGATCACCGGCACGCCCTCGGTCGTGGGTGCGTCGACCGCAGCGAGCGGCGGCATCGTGACCGGTCCGACCATGTCGGAGAACGAGGTGGAGTTCTGGCCCGCGACGTTGCCCTGGGTGAAGAACCGCACCATCTGGCCTGCGTCCTCCAGGAGGAGCGTCACCTCGGGGGCACCGCCGGGCGGCACCGCCACGTAGCGCGACCCGATGAGCCACGCGTAGTTGATCGTGTCCGGCGGGTAGGAGAACTCACCCGGCACACCCGTCAGGGTGCTGCCCACCAGGAGGTCGCCCGTGATCGAGGACGGCGTGGAGCTGAACTGCACCACGGGGCCGAGCGGCTCGGAACTGGCCACGACGCTCTGGCCGTCGCCGTCGACCGCGGTCGTGCGGAACACGAGGTACTGGCCGGCCAGCTCGGCACCCAGCGTCAGCGGGTTGGCCTCCCCCACCAGCTCCCAGTCCTCCGCCGCCGCATCGGGCGATGCCGCCCGGTACCAGGCGCTGCTCTCGGACTCAGGCGTGAAGGTGAACGTGGCTCCGAGGCCGATGAGGTCGGTGTTGATCACCGGCACGCCCTCGATCCGCGGCGCCTCGGCGATGCCGGAGGGCGCTGCTGCGACCGGGCCGACCAGGTTCGAGTCGGCGGTCCACGTCGTGCCGTCGGCGTCCTGGACCGTCGTGCGGAACGCGACGTACTGGCCCTGGAGCGCGGCCGTCAGCTCCAACGGGTTGGTCTCGCCGATCCGTGTCCACTCCGCGGCTGGGGTGTCGGCCGCGGGCGCCCGGTACCAGGCGTTGACCTCGTCCGTAGTCTCGAAGTTGAACGTCGCGGGCGTCCCCGTCAGGGACGTGTCGACGACCGGCAGGCCCTCGATGCGCGGCGCGCTCACGACGCCCGGCTCGGGCTCCGGGTCGGCCGGGCCGAAGATCACGGCGGTGTGGGAGTTCATGGACGTCTCCATCGCCACCACACGCTGACCGTCGAGCTCGACCGCCGGCGGCTTCATCGCGTCATTGATGGCCTGAGAGTCCTGACCCCATGACACGAACTCGCCGTTCGCCTTGAGCGCCACCTGGCCCTCGTTGGCCGTGCCGTTGTTGGACGCCAGGGCGATCACGGGCTCATCAGCCTCGTCGGCCGGGAAGAAGCGCCACTCGGGTACGCCGTTCTCGTAGCTCCAGAAGGTCAGCACCTCTCCCTCGTCGGTCAGGGCGTAGCCGACGCTTTGGCGGAGCGAGACGTCGACGATGTTGGCGTCGCGCACCGCGTCGAGGCCGTACCAGAAGCTCGCGCCGTCGGTGACGCCCCACAGGTACAGGTCACCGTCGGCGGTCACGGCGGCAGCGGTGGTCTGCTCCGCATCGATGCGGACGACGTTGCCGAGATCCGGCGTGCGCGCCACGAGGCCTGCCGGCCCCCAGCTGTCGATCGTGCCATCGCTCTTCAGCGCGACACCGAAGTCCTCCCCGGAGCTCAACCCGCCCAGCTCGACGTCGACGACGCCGGTCGGCGCCGTCGGGTTCCGGTACTCGGCGGGCGCGGCGGGCGCATTGGCCCACGTGACGATCTCGCCCATCTGGGTCACCGCAGCCGCCCGGCCAGCGTTCACCTCGACCGCCGTGACGTGCTTAGACCGCAACGAGGCCGGCATGAGGGCGACAATGCCGCCGAAGGTGCCTTGAGTGACGATCGCGCCGTCCGACGTGACGGCCAAGGTCGTCTGATTCGTTCCCGCCGCCCCGTGGACGGCGACGTCCACGAACGGTGCCCGCTCCTGGGGGAAGCTCATCGTCCAGGGAGCGCCTGCGGCCGTCTGACCCCACCCGTACACGTGGCCGTCGGTGACCGGCTCGGCGGCGGTGGCCGTGCTGGCCGCCGCCACGAGTCCCGCCACCAGGGCGCCTGCGATGAGGCCCGCGCCCCAGCGTCGTCGAGGTCGGTTCACCGCACGGTGTCGAGGATGCATTGATCGTCCTTACATCGGGTTCGCCGCAACGCGACGGGTTGGGGGGTGCCGCACCCGATGCGCAGCACCGGTGGACAGACGCGACGCTAGGTGTGGTCTGCATCACTTCGCTATCAATCGTGTCGAGAGCGTCGCGGAGCGGGTCAAAGCCGCGATTTCTTGTCACGGAGGTGACAGTTTCCTGCGCCAGCCGCCCCGACCGCACGCGCGACTCAGCACCGTCGCGTGCCACGAGGCGACCGACCTAGCGTGACCTCGGGTCCGCCGACGAGACATCGAGACGTCCCTCCACTCGTGGCAAACACAACGTCTCGATCCGTGAGTCGCGCCGTGGCCGCCGATGGTCGACAGTCAGGCTCACGACCCCGTCTGCGTGGTCTCGGCATCAGGCAGTGGCGGCATGGCCGGCGGCGCCGGAGCCGGCAGCGGGCACGTGCCGATGAAGTCGCACGCCAGCAGGTCGTCCGGGTCGTAGGGCTGCTTGGTCGGCGCCCCCTGCGCTACCCGAACTGGGTTGTTCGGACCAGAGGCCATGGCTGAGACGATGCCGCTCAGGTCCTCGCCGCCCGTTCCGCACCCGACGAACGGCGGGATGTCCAACCCGGTGGAGTCGTCGATCTCGCGTCCCTCCTGCTCGAAGTAGTACGGCGACACCAACGGAACTCTCGTGCCCGTGGCCAGACCGTCGTACTGGCCGAGCGTGCCGCCCGCCAGCGCCTCATACCCCGGCTCGCCCCACAGTGCGACGTCCACAGGACGTTCCGTCCGGCAGGCCGGTCCCAGGTCGACCGGCACCCCGTCGATGACCAGGTCGCTCAGCGTCATGTCGGCCTGTCCCTCCACGACGGCTCGGTAGTAACGCGCAGCCAGGCCGCCCTCGCATCCGGGAGTCGAGGGGTCAGGCTGCCAGAGCTGCTGAACCCAGGGCGTGACCGTCCCACTGCTCTCGGTCATCGACAGGTTGATCGTCGCGGAGGCGGGGATCGAGCCGAAGGCCAGCAGGTTCACGCGAGTTGGCGGCAGCTGACCGACCTCGTCGAGCGCACCTTCCGACGTGACAGTGAAGAACGTGAGGTCGGACTGCACGTAGTTCAGCAGCGGGTACTCCTCCACTGGCACGGTGGCACACTCGATGGGGTCGAACGGCCAGGGCACGCGACCAGCGATGGTGTCGAAGCCGGACGGATCCTCAATCGGCGAGTTCCACCGGGCATAGCGGAGAATTCCCAGGATCGGGTTGTTCTCGTCGATCGTGATCGACATCTTCGCGCTCCGCGCCACCGTGACCTGGGTCGTCGACACCACTCCAGCGAGGACGAAGCCAGAAGCCGGTGGCAAGGTCGCATCCGTCGGCGCCAGCCGCTCTTGGTCAGTCACGGCGGCGCTCGGCAATGCCAGCGCCGCGACCAACACTCCACATGAGGCGACGACCAACCGTCGCACACGTCGGGACAGGTGCATGGTGGGACGTGATGTCACGATCGACTCCTCCGAGGAATGAAGAGAACGCCGAGATCGGTGTCGACGATTCGTGGGTCGTCGACACCGATCCGACGTCAGAGCTGCACCGTCACGCAGTGGCGATGGCGAGCCCGGCGCTACCCGCCGGCGGGGTGTTGGTCCACGTGCCACCGACCTCGATGGTCTGGCCGGGCGCCACACCGAGGATCGGGCAGATGAAACCGACCGGCGTGGAGGTGATGGTCAGACCCGATGCCCCGCTGTTCGGGGTGAACCGCTGCGTCGCATCGTTGAAGGTGCCGTTGACGACACCGCCGACGTTGAACGTGCATCCGGCCGCCGACACGGTCGCAGCGACACTGGTCAGGCGGGCGGGCGAGACCGTGCCGACCTCGTCACCTGTGATGGTGACGCCCCACGTGCCGCTCGGCGTCACGGTGGTCGACCCAGCGATCGGGTTGGTGCAGCCGCTCGACGTGAGCGTCGTCAGGGTGCCGCCGTTGGCGCCGATCGCGCGGCTCGTACCCGGGTTCACGATGGAACCGGCGAGGTTGAACGTCGAACACGTCAGCGTCTGGCCGGCAGCAGTGGCCGTGAAGCTCACGTTGTTGCCGACGAAGTTGGCCGACGGTCCACCACTCGGCGTGTAGGTCGTTGCGGCGTTGGCCGGTCCGGCCATGGCCAGCGTGGTCATGACGACCGCGGCGGCGGCGATCATGCCGGAGGCGGAGCGCTTGCTGAACAGCTTCATGTTCTCTCCTGTGTGTTGTCGACGGTGATCGATCTGGACCACCGGGGTGGGTACTGCATCCGACGTCGCGAGGCGCAGATGGGATGCGCCTCGCGACGCGCGGTCTAGGGGTCGGTCGCTTCCAGCGGCCGAGAAGTAGGAGCGAGGCGCCGGGCGGAGGTCGTCACGGGTTCACCAGCGTCAACGGGCCGCTTCCGGCAGGTGGCGTGTTGGTCCAGGTGCCGCCGACTTCGATGTCCAGGCCCCTGGCGATGCCGAGGATCGGACAGAGGAAGCCGACGGGGGTCGACGTGATCTTCACGCCTGAGGCAGCGCTCACCGGAGCGAAGACCTGCGTCGCGGTGTCGAAGGTGCCGCTGACGTTGCCGCTGACGTCGAAGGCGCAGCCCGCCGCAGTGACCGAGAACTTCAGGCCGCTGAGCCGCGCCGGCCACACGGTGCCCGTGGGGTCGCCCGTGGCCGTGACGCCCCACCACTCGATCGGCGTGACCGTGACGGGCCCCGCGATCGGGTTCGTGCACCCGCTGATCGTCACGGACTCCTTGACGGCCCCGTTGGCGCCGTACGGACGGCTGACACCGGAGTTCACGATCCGACCAGCCGCGTCGAACGTCGAGCACGTCATCGTCTGGCCGGCCTGGATGGCCGTGATGTTGACATTGTTGCCGACGAAGTTCGCCTGGCCGTTCCCGCTGATGGTCGGCGTGAACGTCGTCGCCGCATGGGCGGGCGAGAACATCGTCAGCACCGTGGCAAGCGCTGCGACGAGTGCGACGGTTCCCGCTGTGAACCGTGTGATCGATCTGGTCATGGCGCCTCCTGTTCGGGTCGTCCTGTGGAAAGCCGGGCCTGGCGCCGTGGGGTCGGCGATACTGCTGGGGTCTCCGCGGGGCGCAGATGGGATGCGCCCCGCGGAGCACCTCAGGTCATCCGCCGTAGCGGGGGTTCGCGATGCTCAGGTCGATCGTGTTGTTGCTGCCGGGCACGAGCGAGTTGACCGGGATCGAGCCGAACCACGGGAAGAATCCCGGGATGTCGAAGAAGTTCAGCGGCGTGCAGCCCGTGAACTTGCCGATCGTGTAGGTGCCGGTCACGCGACCGCCCTCGTTGACGGTGAAGAACTCGCCCGCCGGGGTGCTGGCCGTGATGTTGACCGGGTTGACCGTGTGGCAGTTGCTGCCGACGCTCAGCGGGAACCAGACGCCGAAGACCCGCGCCTCGATGTTGCTGATCTTGATGTCGTAGGACACGTTCGACGTCAGCCGCGCCTTGCCGAGCTGGTCGGTCTGCTCGAGCTGACCGGTCAGGGTGCCGACCTGGGTCAGCGTCACGTTGGCGCGGGCCGGGATGCCGAAGACGTCGAACTGCAGCTGCTGGCTCGGGATCGGGAGCGTGCCCGAGACGATCCGGCCGTCGACCAGGTCGAGCGACGTGGTCAGCTCCGACGGCCCGATCGCCATCGTCGAGTCGACCTGCGAGCCGATGTAGGTCGAGCCGACGGCGTCGTACTTGACGGTCAGGGTCGGATTGGCGGCGTTGGCCGGCGACGTCGTGGCGACGAAGAGCAGGGCCAGGGCGGCGGCGGCGCTCGCGGTGAGGCGGCTTCGGCGGCGTGAGCGCGTCAGAAGTTTCACGAGGATCCCCTTGGGTGATGGACGGATGCGACTCCCGGCCCGGTGTGATCCAGGCCACGATCGCGGTGACCTCGCCATTACCCGCTCCCCCGCCGTCAGTCCGCAACCACGCGCTCGGCCCCAGGTCGAACTCGGCCGAAAAACTGTCACGCGCATGACAACTTCGCTCCGGCGACGTCCGGGGTGGCCAACCGTCGCCGATACTGATCAGTCTCGTCCCGACGTCGTCCACAGGCCCCCGTCGCCGAGCGGGGGCTGTCGTGGCGCCGTCCTAGCGTCAGCCTCACCACCTCACCCGACGAGGAGACATGGCACCACCCACCGCCCCACGACCGAGCTGGCAGACGCAGGCGTGCCCACCGTGGTGCGTCGTCCGCCACCGCGAGTCCGATCCGCCCGATGACCGCGTCCACGAGAGCGCGGCACGCTCGCTGCCCGCCGCCGCCTACGAGGGCAGACCCGTCGAGCTGCTGCTCGCCCTGTCCCGCCCCGACCACACCGAGGTCGACTGGGTCTTCGTCGGCGAGGCCCGCCGCGACGGCCAGCACCTGCACGTCAGTCGCGAGAGCGCGATCGCCGTCGCCCAGGCCCTGCGCGACCTCCTGACTGCCGCGCCGGACGCCTGAGACCCGCCGCGCGTCCGCCCCTCCCCGCGCCCACGACGCTACTCATGAGTGTGTAGACCGATGAGTCTCCGTCCGCCACAGTGCTCGCGTGACGTCACAGCTGCAGGTCATCGTCGGGACCAAGGTGCGCGAGCACCGCGTCCGCCTCGGGCTCAGCCAGGAGAAGCTGGCCGAGCAGCTCGGGTTCCACCGCACCTACGTGGGCTCGATCGAGCGCGGCGAGCGCAACCTCACGCTCTCGTCGGTCGAGCAGCTGGCGGCCCGGTTGGGCGTCGAGCCGCTCGAGCTGCTGCAGGCCTGAGACCGGCCCGGCGCCCCCTCGCCACGAAACTTGTTACGCGCGTCACAACTTCTGCGACCTTCGCCCCGTCGTGGCACTCGGGTCCTGGACCAGTGCCGGGGGTGCGACGTTGACTGGTCACCCAGGGGCGAGGCCGCCGCGTCCGGCGGACGAGGGACCGTCCCGGGGGAGGACCGACATGACCGCACTGTTCCACGAGGCCGCACCCGCACGACCCGGGCCGGCAGGGCCCGTCCTGGGTACCGTGCCGCGACTGGAGCCCGAGATCGTCGCCGCCTGGCGGCCCCGGGCCGACGCACTGAGCCACCGCATCTCGCTACGCATCCAGCAGGAGGTGGCCGCCTTCGAGCACCCGTCGATGCACGCCCTGATCCAACAGGCGATCTCGGCGTCGGTCGACCTCTTCGTCGACGCCCTGGCGGGTGCTCCCGTCCGCGGTCACGCGGTGGCCGGGATCTTCCGCTGGATCGGTCGCGCCGAGGCGGAGGCGGGTCACGACCTCGACGCCGTGCGCGCCGCTCACCACATCGCGACCCACGAGTCCTGGGCCGAGCTGCGCAGCGCCGGTGCCGAGCTCGGCCTGACGCCCGCGACGATCGGCCAGCTGGCCGACGCGCTCCTCGGGTACCAGGAGCACCTGCTGCAGCACGCCCTGCACGGCTTCGCGCAGGCCCTGCCGCACCGCCCGAGCCAGACCGTCGTGGCTCGGGCCCGCCTGCTCGGGGCGCTCCTGCGCGGTGACGACCCCACCCGGACCCAGGTGCTCGCCGAGGCAGCCGGATGGACGGCACCGGAGTCGGTCGTCGTCATCTCCACCGCGAGCGCGTGCCTCGACGGACGGACGGCCGTGCACCACGCCGCCGCCCTCGTGGGCACGCACGGCCGCCGCGTCGTGGTCGTCGCCCCCGCCGAGCTCGCCGCCGCCATCGCCCGCGACCTCGCCGCCGAGGCCCAGGCGCCCGTCGCCGTCAGCTGGGGCGTCACTGCCGCCGAGGTCCACCACGCGGGCCGCTGGTCGGCGCGGCTGCTCCGTCTCGCCGCACACGGACTCGTCCCCACCCCGGCCGACGGCGTGCTGCACTGCGCGGACCACCGCGCCGAGCTGTGCCTCCACGCCGATCCCATCCTGCGGGAGCACACCGACCTCGCGGTGCTCGCGCCGCTCGTCGGCGAGACGCCCAAACGTCGTGCCGTGCTGGCCGAGACCATGCTGCTCTGGCTGCAGACGCGCGAGAGCGCGCCCGCGATCGCCGCCCGGCTCAAGGTGCACGAGCAGACGGTGCGCCACCGCCTGCGCCGGCTCCGCGAGCTGTTCGGGCCCCGCCTGTCGGACCCGTCGCAGACCGTCGACCTCCTGACGGCCCTGGAGTCGGCCACGCCACGCTGGCGCGACCAGCACGAGTGACCCGACGCCCCTCCGGGGCAGAGTTGTCACGCGCATGACAATTCCTCCCGCTCGAGTCGCGGAGATGACCCGATTCCGGGACGGGTGCACCAGGTTCCCCGCAGGGTGGTCGCGACATGTGCGACGATCCGACGGCCCTTCACCGAGACCGTGCCGACGTGCCGTTGACCTCGTCCTGGACACGCAGGGGATGATGTGACCCAGCACACATCGTCCGGAGGGGGGGCAGGACATGACCGGTGGATCGATCTGGCGCGTGAGGCCATGACCGTCACGCCCACTCCACGGCCGTCGCCCGAGGCGGTGGCCCAGCGGGCGCGCGCCGTCCGCCCGCACGTGCCGGCGGTCGCCGCTGAGATCGCCCGCGCCGTCCGCGCCCGCATCCCCCGGTACGACCGACCCGCTGTCCGCAGCATCGTCGACGAGGCGACCGGCACGGCGCTGCACCGCTTCCTGGACGCGGTCGACGGCGCACCCCACCGTGACCGCGGCGTCGAGGAGCTCTTCCACGCGCTCGGCCGGTCCGAGGCGCACTCCGGGCACACCCTGTCCGACCTGCGCTCGGCCGTGCACATCGCCGTCTCGACCTCCTGGCAGGCGCTCCGCCGCGCGGACGCCGAGTCCGAGCGCGGCCAGCCCGTGCGCAGCGACCTCGCCGACGCCGTGTTCGCCTTCGCCGACCACCTGATCCGCGCCTCCGAGGCGGGGCACGCCGAGGGGACGCAGGACCGGGCCGAGGACCCGCTGCGCACCCGCGCCCGTCTGGCCGAGTCGCTCCTCAGCGGCGCCGCGACCGACCTGACCAACGACACCTGGCCCGTGCCCGACGTCGTGCTGGTCGCCGTGATCGAGCTCGTCACCGGGGAACGACCCGACCTCTCGGCCCTGAGCCGCTCGTGCCTCGTCGTGCGCCACGGCCAGCGTCTCGTCGTGCTCGGGGACGCGGAACGTCGGTCCGAGATCGTGGACGTCCTGCTCGCCGCGAGCAGCGGACGGGTGGGACTCGCGACGGCCCCGACCAGCGCCGCCGTGCCCGCTGCCTTCCGGTGGAGCGGCCGTGCCCTGACCCTCGTGCAGCGCGGAGTCATCGACGACCAGCGCGTCGTCGACGCCGCCGACCACCTGACCCAGATCTGGCTCCACTCCGAGCCGGCCCTCCGGCAGGCGCTCGTGCAGGAGCTGCTCGCTCCCCTGCTCGCGGAGACCCCCAACTCGCGCGAGATCCTGTCCGAGACCCTCCTGGTCTGGCTCGAGACCCGCGACAGCGCACCGGCGATCGCCGCCCAGCTCGGCGTGCACCCGCAGACGGTGCGCTACCGCTGGAAGCGCATCAACGAGCTGTTCGGCGACGCCCTGCGCGAGCCCGAGTTCATCGTGCAGATCACCATGGTGCTCAAGGCCAGCGTGGCGCTGTGGAAGGCCGGCGACCAGAGCGACTTCGAGCGGTTCAACACGGCGGCCAGCGCATGAACGACGTCGTCAGCACGACCGGGCTGCTGGGCGTCGCCCTCGTCGTGCTGACCGCGGCCGCCGCCTGGTGGTCGGCGAGACCGGTGCTGGTCGCGTCGATCTTCCGCCGCTCCGGCGAGTCCCGCGCCCGCGTCGTCGGCCGCGGGACACTGGGCGCCCTCGAACGACTCGACACCCTCGTGGTCGATCCCGTCGGGTCGGTGACTCACGGCGAGCTGCGGGTCGTCGGCGTCGAGCCGATCGACCCCGAGCACGACCGCAGCCTCCGGTGGTTCGCCGGCGCGCTCCAGCACGGCACCGACGACCCGGTAGCCCGGGCGGTCGCACGACTCTCGGTGCGCGGGGGAGCCACCGACGTCGAGCGCCTCCCCGGCATCGGCGTGCTCGGCCGGGTCGACCGCCACCCGGTGCGCGTCGGCACGCCGGAGTGGATCGGGCTCGACACCGATCAGGACAGCGGGGCCGAGCCGGACGACTGGGCCGAGACCCTCGCCGTCGAGGTCGACGGGCGCGCCATGGGTCGCATCACGGTCGCGGACGCCGTGCGCGAGCAGGCCCCCGCGGCGCTCGACCGGATGGCCGACGACGGGTGGCAGGTCGTGATCGTCGTCCCGCACGCCGCGGCCGCTCGACACCTCACGTCCTCGGTCCCCTCGTCGGCGACCGTGACGGTCGAGACCCGGCCGGCGGCGACCGTCGACGGCCTGGTCCACGAGGGACGGAACGTCGGGCGCATCGCCCAGGCCGGATCGGAGCTCGTGACCACCGCGGCCCGCGGGATCGTCGTGACGGACGGAACGGTCGGCCACGACGAACGCGTCGAGCTCGAGGACGTCGCGATCCATCACGTCGCGGCGACCCTGCGGATGCTGCGCGGCGCCCAGCGACGGCTCCGGATCATGCGGCGCGGCGTGCTGGCCGTCGCCGCAGCGGGAGTCGTGATCCTGACCGTCGTGCCGACAGGTCCGCCGGACGTGGCCGCCACGGCCGCGACCGTTCTGGCCCTGCCGGTCGCGCTGCTGGCACCCCTCACCCGCTGGGGGTGACCGATCCGCCGCCTGGTCGAGTGCCACCCGTTCCGACGCTTCCCCGGAGACGTCACTCGTGCTCGGGGAACACGCGCCGGGCCAGTGCCTGCACGTCACGGTCGAGGTGTTCCAGCTTGACGTCGACACGCTCGAACTGGGCGTCGACCCGCTCGAACTGGGCGTCCACCCGCTCGAACTTGGCGTTCATCTCGGCGCGCAGGCCCCCGACCTCGGCGCGGAGGACTCGCACGAACCACCCGCTCGTGGTGGCGAACAGCGCGAAGAACGCCGACGCCAGCACGCCGATCACCGTCCACACCTGCGGTTCAGTCATCTCGCCCCTGTCGTCGCTCGTCGTGGCACCCCGCTCCGCCACTCTGACACGGTTCGCACGACGACAGGTCGCTCCGTCCACAGGCTCGGCTCAGACCACTCCGGCCCAGGCGAAGAACTCCTCGGCCGTGATGACCGGCTTGCCGTAGTCCCGCGCCTTGCGCGCCTTGCCGGACTGGGTGCCGATCTCCGCCACGACCAGCACGTCGCACCGCGTCTTGGTGACCGAGGCGACCGGCGTGAGTCCGGCCTCCGTCGCCAGCGTCTCCATCTGTCGACGGTCATAGGACCGGCCCGACGGCGCGACGGCCTCACCCGTGAAGCAGACGCGCGCACCCGCGACGAAGACCTCGACGATGCCCGGCAGGTCGGCGTCCGCCGCGAGCAGGAGCTCGTCGAGGAACGCCGTACCGAGGTGCTGCTCGACGAGCCGCAGCCGCTCGACCAGCTGTGGCGACAGACGAGCCGCCTTCGCCGCCACGTTGGCCAGCCGTGCCGTGACGGCCGCGGCCACGACGGGGGACGGCGCCTGCGCACCCGCAGCGGGCGCGACGCCACTCAGCACCAGGCCGCTCATGACTGCGCTGGCCGACACGAGGGCCGCCACGGTCGGCGACCGATCGGCGGCGGGACCGGTGGCGTCGGCGTCACGGGTCAGCAGGTAGCTCGGCTCCGCCTCGTCCTCCGGTGTCGCGAACGCCGTGCCGGTCGCCAGCTCGTCGCGCACGCGCTCGAACGCGGCCAAAGCCGCCCGGGCACGGCCGAGCGCGGACGGTGCCTGCAATCCCGATCGCTCCTCGGCGGTGAGGCGATGCACGCCGATCTCGACCCCCATCGGCACGGGCCCCACGTGGCGCAGCCGCTTGAGCTCGAAGTCGATCTTGCCCAGGAGGTCGTCGATGCCGACGCCGACCGGGGTGCCACCCGCGAGCAACGGCGCGAGCAACGCCCAGGCCTCGGGCAGGGTCGGGGCGAGCAGCACGTCGTCTGCGGTGATGCCGAAGGTCGTGCGCGCGGATCCCAGATCGCGCTCGGGGTTGACGAGGGTGCTGATCGCCGTGCCGTCGTCGAAGGCCACGGCGATCTCGACGGGTCGGGGGCGCGAGAACGTGCCCTCGTCCCCCACGAACGCGACGCCGAGGGCCGCGTACCGCGCCGGACCCGACGCCGCGACGCTCTCGGTGAGGAAGCGGAGGATGCGGCGGTCGGTGCGCAGGTGCCGCGGCTCGACGGGCCGCTTCAGGACGAGCCCCGCGAGCGACGTGGCCCGGCTCAGTGCCACGTAGGCCTGGCCCGTCGCGAACACCCCGCCGGTCAGGTCGACGACGAGTCGGTCGAGCGTCTGGCCCTGGCTCTTGTGGATCGTGATCGCCCAAGCCAGCTTGAACGGCAGCTGGGTGTAGGTGCCGACGACCTCGCGCCGCATCGCTCCGCCCTCGACGACGGCCTGCGTCACCTCCCACCGGTGCGGCCCGCACGCTGCCCGGGAGCCGTCCTCCTGCTCGATCTCGATCTCGGGCTCGCCGTCGACCTCACGGACCTCCACGATGCGGGCGAGCGTGCCGTTGACCCACCGGTCGGCCACGTCGTTCGTCAGCATCATGACCTGCGCGCCGACCTTGTACCGCAGCACCGTGTCGGTCGGTGGGTCGAAGCCGCCCACGTCGCCGGTCGTGGTCGCAACGAGTTCGTGCTGCTCCCCCGGCAGCCGCTCGAGACGCTGCCGGTTGCGACTGCTGACGATCGAGTTCGACGGGGCGAGCGTCAGCCAGAGCTCGTCCTCCGGCGGCTCGAAGTCGGGGTCGACCCGCGCGTCGAGCTCGGCCTGCGCCTGCTCGACCAGCACGCCTTCGCGCACCGCGTTCAGCAGCGCGGTGAGCCGGTCGTCGCCGAGCTGCCGGAACACCGTCGTCAGGGCCACGGTCGGGAAGGCCTGACGGTCGAAGGCGTGCGCGGAGAAGAAGTACGGGGTCTCGTACTCCGTCTCGAAGAAGTGGGCGATCCGGTCCTCGACGACCGGCGGCAGCTGGAGGAGGTCGCCGACCAGCACGACCTGCACCCCGCCGAACACCTCACCCGGCCGTGGGCCGAACCGCGCGAGGGCTGCCGCGATCATGTCGAGCACGTCGGCACGGACCATCGAGGCCTCGTCGATCACGAGCGTCTGGAGGCTCTTCAACGTCTTCGTGAAGCGGCCGGGTCGGTACGAGCCCGAGCGCACGTCGTCAAGGCTCGTCGTGCTCTGGAAGCCGAACAGGCGGTGGATCGTGTAACCGTCGACGTTGAGCGCCGCGATGCCCGTCGGCGCGGCGACCACGACCCGACGCTCGGTCGTCGTCAGGAAGTGGCGGACCAGCGTGGACTTGCCGGTGCCGGCCTTGCCCGTCAGGAAGAGGTGGCTGCCTGACTCCAACAGGTCGAGCGCGCGACGGATCTCGTCGGTGATCGTCAGCGCCATGCGTGCACGGTAGCGGTGGTCCGCGCTACTCCGGTCGGCCGAACACGTGACGCGTCAGGGCCTGCACGTCGCGGTCGAGGTGGTCGAACCGCTCGTCGATCCGCCGGAACTCGCTCCGCATCTCGGTGCGGACCGACCCGATCTCGCTCCGCATCTCCGTGCGGACCGACCCGATCTCGCTCCGCATCTCCGTGCGCAGGGAACCGACCTCGGTGCGGATCGTGCGTGAGACCCACACCGTCATGAGCGACATCAGCGCCGCGACGGTCGTGAGCACGCCGAGGATCAGGGTCCAGCTCTGCGGCTCCGTCATGGCATCTCCCCCGGCTCGGCTGCCCCAGGATGCATCGCCAGGGCCCACCACGGAAGGGCCACGTCCGGACCTGTGGACAACCCTGCCGTGCAGGTTCCGTCGACCGTTCGCGGCGACGTCACCTGCCGGCCATCCGCCCGCCCTACCGTCGCGATCGATGTTCACCTCACTCGCCGTCGTCGACGCCGGCCCGCTGACGCGCCGCGTCGCCGTGGCCGCGCACGAGATCGGCGTCGTCACGACGCTGGTCTCGGCCGCCGACCCTGTGCGGGAGGCGCTCGACGCGGGCGCCGAGGTCGTGCACGTGCTCGACGCCGACGCCGCGACGCAGCTGGCGGTCGCCCGCGCGTGCGCCGCGACGGGCCTCGGCTTCGTCGGGGCGAGCGTCGAGGCTCTCGCGACCGTCGTCGACCCGGACCGCTGGACCGAGGTCGCGCAGGAGGTCGACGTCGAGGTCTGCGACCCCGGCGACGGCCGTCGCATCGACGTGCAGGTGCTGGCCGACAGCTCGGGCGACGTCGTGCACCTGCGGGAGCGGGAGGTCACCGGCGGCGACGACTCCGTCGTGATGGCCCCGGCCCCGCGCCTCGCGGCCGCGGAACGCAACGGACTGTGCCGCGACGCGGTGCGGCTCGTCTCGGCACTCGGCATGGTCGGTGCCGTCACGGTGCGCTTCGAGGTCGACGAGGAGCAGTACGCCGTGACCGACGTCCTGCCCGGCCTCCAGCTGGGTCACACCGCGACCGAGGAGGTCACCAACCTCGACCTCGTGCAGGCGCAGCTGCACCTCGCGCACGGCGCGCGGCTCGTCGACCTCGGGCTGACGCAGGACTC
>Ga0172372_10006478_pt1 | contig 15972 bp, 4 predicted proteins | sample LakKiv5m_2_FD_114544 | JGI IMG/M metagenome (GOLD analysis project Ga0172372, IMG submission 114544) | Freshwater microbial communities from Kabuno Bay, South-Kivu, Congo - kab_092012_9.5m | ecosystem: Environmental > Aquatic > Freshwater > Lake | place: Democratic Republic of the Congo...
GAATGTCCTGTGGGAAAGTTCCAAGAGAACGCGGGGAGCACTCGCTGCGAAACGTGCAGGCCAGGCACGTATGCTTCAGGCGTCGCCAGCGTCGTGTGCACTGGATGCGAGGCTGGCACGTTCCAAGACGAGTGGGGAGGATCTGGGTGCGTCGAATGCGGCATAGGAACGTATCAAATATCAGCAGACTCTGCCTGCGCTCTGTGCAGGCCAGGCAAGTTTACAGACAAGAGAAAGTCTACGGAGTGCTCGAACTGCAGAGGCAAGGGATACAATCCTATGGAAGGAGCTACGCAATGCATGTCGTGCCCGGAAGGCAAGACCACCTACGTCCAAATTCAAGAGAATTTGTTTACGGAGGGGCAGTCTGCGGGCTCAGAAGCAGCTTGCAATTTTTGTCCCAGCGGATTCTATACGTGCGAGTGCTTTTCTGCCAATTCTTCTGCTGTGGAGTTGGGTTCTTGCTTTGCGGAGAATTGCACTGTGGGCGGCATAGTGCACGCTACTTGCATTCCATGCCCTCCCAATCACTTCTGTCCAGGAGACGGAAAAATGTATCAGAGGTCAGAGCCACTTTTGGGCCAAACGTTCATAGCAGCGGCGCCCCTTTTTGCAGACAACGTAGTTCAAGATTGCACGCTCTGCGACTTTGAAAGAGGTAGGATGTTTGTGGACTTTGAGTGCACCAGAGACAGAAACAGAGAGTGCAAGAGATGCAGAGAGCACTCTCCCATGGTCACTTACGTATCGCAAGCGTGCCTCCCTCATCGAGATACAGTGCTCGCTGATTGCGTGGAGAGCGAAGGGCACATGAGGACCACGCGCGAGTGCAATCCTTGCCCGCCTGGGTCGCGCCCAGTGCCTGGTCAGACGGAGTGCGAGAGATGTCCAGCCAATCACTTTGGAGGAGATGGGTTGGTATGCCAGCCGTGTCCAGAGGGCACTTTGTCTGCAGCTGGGTCTCTCCATTGCTCTGCTCAATGCGGCGCAGGTCAATTCTCCAAGAGCGGAAAGCTCGAAGATTGTCTGCCCATGCACAGCGTCGGGTCCACGAGAACCGTGGCTGACTGCGAAGCTCTGCAGAGTTCGTCTGCTGGAGTTTTGATTGGCAAGTCTACCTATCTCATGGCCAGCAATGCTGCAGACTCGAGCTTCTTTTGGAAGTTGGATTCGAAAGACTGTTACATAATTGCTAAGAACTCCCAGAGCAAGATATCTCTGATGCTAGAGGAGCAGGGCTCTCTGGGAATATTTCTGGCTGTTGAAAGTTTAGCTCCTCAGAGCCTGGCTGTCAGGCGCCTGCAATATGAAGCGGGCTCTGTGAAAGAGCTTGGAAAATGGGAGAGCTCGAGCTTGGGATTGAATGTGAGAGGCCTCTACGAGGTGTCGAGTAGTGAATTCTTGGTTTCAGACGACGTCACGCACTGCATCTACAGAGTGGCCAGAGACCTATCTCAATATGAGCTTTGGGCTGGCTCTTTGGCAGCTAGTGCAGAATCTTTGACTTCTCTGTGGTATCCTGCTGATCTCTCTGCTATTCCCCAGTATAACTCCAGCATCTTTGTATTGGACGACAGGGGAATATGGAAGATTTCGAGCCACGCGAAGAATGCGCCCATAGAATTTTGGTGCTGCAGTTCTCTCGTGAACCAGGCGAGCATGGAGTCCAAGTACATGACCTCTGCTTCGTCTGGCGTGTTGCTTTGGGCGTATGCAGTGGATTCTGCAGTGGAAGTGCTGGTGATAAGGGGCCAGAACCAATTCACCACTATCAAGCCCATACAATATGGAAATGCCCAGGATACCATGCTCAACGGCTTCGCCAGCAACAGAGGCGTTTTTGTGTCTGTGTCTTCCAAGGAAGGAGAGGGAACCCAGATCAAAGAGGTTGGCTTCGACAGGTGCCTCTGCGACGAAGGCTACTTCTGCGACGCTTCGACGCAGGACCAGTGCGTGCAGATTCCAGCTGGCTTCTTCGTCAGAGCTGCGTGGTCGAACGAGATAGTGCCTCACGCGGCTGGGACCTTGATGGGCAAGAGGTGCCCCCTGAGTCACTTCACCACTAGAACTCAAGGAGCTCTCAACTGCGAGCCCATATGCGCCACTGGCCTCTACTATGATTCGAGGATCGACGAGTGCGTAGAAGGCTGCGACTCGTCCTCGGGCTTGTACTACGACATTGAATCGGGCGCTTGCGCTCAGTGTCCTCTGGGGACGTACAGCACGGGTCAATTTGGCATTGTGCAGGGCTGCTTGAAGTGCATCCCAGGCAAGTATGGAGCGAGCCCTGGAGTTTGCCAAGCGTGCCCAGAAGGCTCCGTCACAGTATTCTATGGGTCCACGGAGTGCATGCCCTTGACTGGAAAGCAGAGTCCTCAGTCTCTGTGCAAAGCAGACGGAATCTACGGGAGTGCGGAGACTTGCAGGCACAAGCATAGCATAGGGCCAGCTGGCATGGCGTTTAGATTTGATTCCAGCATCATAGGCATCAGCGCGACTTCGTCTGGCTCTCTGTACATAGTCAGGGATAAAAAGCTCCTGCGCTACGTTGGCGAGCAGTGGAATTGCAAAGTGTCATTTTCTATGGATAGCAGCGAAGACGACGCTTCGTGCGCTACTCGAGTGAGGGCCTCAAATCAGGGGCTAGGGATGGTGCAGGTGGCAGACGACGAGGCAGTCCTCTACTCTGCCTTTCCTGGATCTTCTTGCATATTCAAGATTTTCATGTCGGGGGGGCTCCAGAATATTTCAGAGTGGGTAGGCTCGTGCGGCAGCTACGGAGACATGAACGGGGATAGGCTCACGGGGAGGCTGGGCGCCATATTTGGCTTGGCTCTCCTGGAGGGCATAGAAGGCAAGAGCTCCATTCTATTCGTTTCGACGCAGTCCAGCACCATAGGAAGCTGCATGAGCATTCGCAGCATATCAGTGGCAGACGGCAGCATCACGACTCTGGCTAGCTTTGACCAAATCCAATCGCCTTCTATCGTGCTGCCTTATTGTCTCAGGGACACCTCCATGCGCTTGGCTGTGGTGAAGGGTTCTGATCAGATCTACTACAGTATGGCTCACATCATCTACGCTGTGAAAATTTTTAACTTTGATGTGGCCAAGGGAGAGCTCTTCCCGCCAGATATCTTCATGAACATGGAATTGGGACAGACGATCACGTCAGTGTGCGCCGCGCCCCGAAATGGATTTATCACGGTGGCCAGGAACACGGACGATACCCTTCACTTTCAGTTGCCCGATGCCCAGATGAGCCTCAGCGTGTCGAGCTCGGGCGTGATTTCTAGGCCCCTGAATGCTATCGCCTGCGCGGGGCAGAGGATATGGTACGTGAGCTCAGACGAGGCTGGCAGTGAGATAGTCAGGGAGCACTCCATCATAGCCTCCAACGCTGAGCCGCAAGTGTTCTGCGCGGGGGGCTACGCTTATTCCGCTGAATCCAAAATTTGCGTGCAGGCAGGCGTAGGGCAGTACAGCTCCTTGGAACAGAATGGGATGGTGAGGATGTGCAAGCCTGGCACCTTTGGCTTCAAGGCAGGGTCGGCCTCTTCTATCCAGTGTCTCAAGTGTCCTCCTGGAAAAATATCTGCAGAGGGGGCTTTCGCGTGCCACGCCTGCGCCTCTGCGTCTTCCATGGCAATCGACGGCGAATGCGTCGAGAAATGTCCGAGCGGAACCTTCCCTTCAAAAGAGGCCATGGAATGCGTGAAGTGCCCGCCTGGCCACTCTTCGTCGAGTTCCGCCTCTTGTTTTCCTTGCCCTCCCGCTTTCTACGCGAACTCGAGCACCGGAGGCCTCTGCGTGCAGTGTCCTGAAGGCTGGACGTCGCCGCTGGGAGCGTTCAAGTGCGTCAAGAAGTGCAAGTCCAACGAGTGTGGCTTGGACGGAGAGCACTGCATGCCTGTCAAGAATAAGTGGGAGGTGATGACGGGCATCAACGTAGAGGGCAGCATGTACATAGTGAGTGTAGTTGCGGCTCGGGGCAACGGCATTTTTTTTACGGATGGGAATAACATCAAGTACTTCCTGGATACTTGCTCTAACGTGGCTTCGGCGGAAGAGTACGAAGGCTGCAACATCACTGCCGTGGATCTTCTCCCCACCATCTGCTCCAACTCCAGAGGCGTGACTGTGGCGTGCGATAGGGGCTACATCGCGCTTGCCGTGACAAATGAATATGCAGATGGATTTTCGTCTTCCATGAGGTACCTCTACGTTGCTTCCTTTAAGGCGCACAGCATCTACAGATTTCCCATATCGTACAAGGTAGGGCGCGTGGATGTGGAGAAGACGAAAGCCATCATCATGGAAAACGCGGCGGGGCTGGAATATTGGAGGTACATTGGCACCAGGAGGGCAGGCTTCAGAGACGGTACCTTTGCAGAAGCTCAGTTCAACACCATTTCAGAATTGGAGCTCTCGTCTGACGACAAGCTATTGATAGTGAGCGACTTTGGAAATAACAGGATAAGAGCCGCAGACATTCTCAAGAATCAAGTCACGACCATTCTAGGAAGAGGCGCGCCGTGCACTAGGAGCGGCGCTGTGACATCGAAAACGTTTGACAATGTGGGAGGAGCCACTTTGAGTTCCATGTGCGATGGCTCTGACTCAGAGGCTTCTATCAGGGGGCCCCTAGGGATAGGCTTGTCTTCTGACAAATCAAAGCTCTTCGTGGCCGTCAACGAAGAGAGCGCTGTGAGCTCTCTGGACCTCTCCTTTATCTTTGAGTCGAGTGCGCCTCCCGCTTCAATTTTCGACTTTGAATGCAGGCTCATGTACGACAGAATAGCCAACTCGGTGGAGACGTGCGAGCTCAGCTTAAACAGCAAGAGTTGCTTCTTGCAGAGAGCTTACGACGTGGTCTCGGTGGGAAGCGCGCTGTATGCCAGCGTGAGAAACGGCATCACCAAGATAGACATGGATTCCAAGATGTGCCAGCAGATCAGCGGAAAGGCGTGGGACATAACGCTGGAATCGGAAGGCTACGAAGACGGCGTATTCGACTTGACTTCTGGCGAGTCGGAGGCGAGGTTCAGGCAGCCTTACAGGATAGCAGTCTCTCCAGACAATGGGATCATGTACATAGCAGATCTCCAGAATAAAGCCATCAGGCGCTTCTTCATTGACTCCATGTGCCAGTGCCCACTTGGCTCGAAGCAGATTGACGGGTCATTCACTTGCTACGACTCCACCCCCAAGTGGTCTGACAAGAAGTTAGTGGACTGTCCTCCAGGTCAGTTTGCTTTCGAAGGCGAGTCTACTTGCAGGAGCTGCGCTGAAGCCCTCGACATGGGCGTCACGGTCAACACGTGCGTCATATGGCACCTGAATGCCTTGAGAACTGGCAAGATCATGTACCCTTACATCAGAGTCCTTGGAAATCCATTTCCATTCGGCATGCAGAGTTCGGATTGGTACGGCGTGGGCGGAAGCTCTCCTGCGCAGTGGGATAGTATATTCCACGACAATTCTCAGGTTCGCTATAATTTGGGCAAGGCAGAGGGCAGGGCGCCCTACGGAGGCGATTACGTCACGTACAAGTTCGTGGAAGAGAGCGGAAATTGGGTAATAGAGACTGATTCTAGTCTTCAGCCCAAGCTATTGCTGCCAGGATTTTGGTATCCGTGCAACGTGAATCCCATCATAGTGACTTCTGATGCTGGCCAGGCCTTGGAGTGCTCTTGTCCTAGGATTCTCTCTTCTTTTGAAGACATGTACTCTGCTACCAGCGGCACCAGAAAGGTGTCGTGGCACAGGCTGAGGCTGAGCGCTTTCGAAGAAGGAGCTAGAGCTCTGGGCACCTACACTTTCGCTGCAGACAAACTAGAACTCTATGCCAAATCCAACTCTTCGTACTCTCTCCTCGAGATGGACTATGCTGACCGTATACGCATGTGGAGCAAGTATGTCATTTTTGGGTCAGACGCAAATGCCAAGAATGGAGTCTGCAGGAACGTCACGAGGGGCCCTTGCTTTCCAGTCTTTAAGCATGTCCCAGACGATCAGCCTTTAGTGCCTCAAGAATTCAGATTAGGCCAGTCAGATAAGGTGACCTTTTCTGACGAGTATGGAGATATGTGGCTAGCTGACGCAGAAGATGTGGGAGGCGAGCTCAAGTGCAGCGTGGGGTGGCCGGCGCACTACGCTTGTCCCAATGGATTTGTCTGGGTGGCTCCTAATAGCTCTGAGCTCGCTGGAAACGCTAGGTCGAAGCTGCCGCCGTGGCACGCGGAGCAAGTTGCCTGCCTGTCTTGCATGCCAGGTACATTCTCTTTTGCAAGCGATGAAACGAAAAAGTTCAAAGGTGGCCCGTACCGCTGCGACCAGTGCAGGCTGGGCACGTACGCGTCCGGGGTAGGATCTACAGCATGCGAGCTTTGCAGCATAGGCTTTTACTCCAATGTGTACGGAGCCACGGCTTGCAAGCGCTGCCCCCAATCCAATTACTGGACCGAGGCTAGGGGAGCCCAGTCTATTCACGCTTGCAAGCCTTGCAGGCCTGGGACTGGAAAATGCGATTATTGCGCTGCAGGGGAATATCAGAGCATGTCAGCTCAAGATGCCTGCCTTCCTTGCCCTCCTGGACAGATTTCGACTTCTGTGAATAGCTCGCAGTGCACGCCTTGCCCGCCTGACCACTACCAAGACAGGCCTGGGCAAGCCGCGTGCGAGAGGTGCCCTCTCAATTCTTTCGTGTCTCCTGACAAGACATCGTGCGTCACTTGCGTGAACGGGACTTGTGACTTGGCTCTCAACGGAATATGTGGAAATGGGTGCGGCCTCAATTACTTTTGGGACATTGGAGAGCGGGTTTGTAAGAGGTGTGGCAGAGGCTCCCTGAACGCATTCCACGAGTGCGCAAAAGAGAGCTCAGCGTGCTGGAACGCTCCGCCGTGGAAGATAGTGACGTGGGATTCCTTGAACAGGCCAGGCCAAGACTTGATCCAAGACTGCCAGGTTGGCTTTCAAGCCAACGCAGACAAGACAGAGTGCGTGCCCTGCGCAGAAGGCTTCTATGGAGTGGAGAACGTGGGCTGCGTAAAATGTCAGCCGGGTTATTTCTCAAACAGCTCTGCAGCTACCAGCTGCAGCATATGTGAGCCAGGTACATTCAGCGGCATCTTGGGGTCTACAGTCTGCTTGAACTGCGAGAGAGGCTCCGAGGCTCCTGGATTTGCAGCTGTCTCGTGCTCTCAGTGCGGGCCTGGCAGATATTCCAGCTCCACGCGATCTGTGAAATGCGAGCTGTGCAGCGAAGGCACGTACGGCAAAGATGTAGGCAGAATAGCAGACTGCGATCAGCTCTGCGACTCAGACGATGGGTGGTTCAGTGGCAGAGGCGCTACTGCCTGCACTTTTTGCTCTGGAGGAACCGTGCAAGGCATAGAGTGCGTGGGATGTGGATACGGAAGGTACGCTTCTACGAATCCCATCACAGGAACTCCTGTCTGCATCGAGTGCGGCCTGGGGCTCGTCAACTTGAATGTCACTTTTGGACAGTTATCCGATTGCGTGGTGTGCGACTCAGTCACTGCCTACGCGCCCTTGAACTCTGGAGGCATCACGTGCACTGAGGCGCCCCTTGGGAGCGTGCCAGATCCGACGAGGAGCGCGTACGTGCCTTGCCCGCGAGGAACTTACAGAGGAGAAGGTCAGAAGCAGTGTGTCCCTTGCGCGCCTGGCACGTTCGCTGGAGAAGAGGGCCAGGCTGAGTGCTCTCCTTGCGGAGAAGGGCGCTATGCTGCTGCGAGTGGAAGCGTGGCGTGTCTCAGATGCAGGGACAACACAGTTTCGAGGCAGATAGGCTCGACTTCTTGCGAGAGTTGTCCTGCGGGCTCCATAAGCAAGAACCTCAGTAGCTCCTGCATGCCCTGTCCTCCAAATTTTTTTCAGGTGGACGTCAACTGCTTTCAATGTGAAGAAGGCACAGTAGCTCCTCAGCCAGGCTCCACGTCTTGCGAGAGGTGCCCAGATTGGACCATTTACAAAATAGACACGAAGACCTGCGGAGTGTGTGAACCTGGGCATTACATGAAGCCTTCTTTGTTTGTTCAGGGCGCCTTTGAGTGCGCCAAGTGCCCTCCTGGAACTCACAATCCAAATCCTGGAGCCACCAATGCAACTGAATCTTGCAGGTCGTGCGGTCCAGGTCTGGTTCCGTCGTGGGACAGCGCCTCCTGCGTGACGTGTGGGACTGGCAAGTACACCCCAGATGGCAAAGTATGCGAAGACTGCAGGCCTGGATTCTACAGCTCAGATGGCGTAGTCTGTCAGCCCTGTCCTCTGGGCGAGTACAGCGACAGGTTTCAGACCACTGTGTGCTCAAAGTGCCCCAGCGGATACTTTGGAAATGGGACTGGCCAGACGCAGTGTGCCGAATGCGGCGTGGGAACATTCGCTGCTCACGTGGGGCAGACTAGCTGCGACATCTGTACTTCAGAGCTCGGATTCTCTGACGCGAGGGGGTCGATATCTTGCAAGCCCAGGAGAACCTCTTGTGACGTAGGGCAGTACATATTGGTTCATTACGACAAGCCCTGGCTAGACCACCAGTGCGTAGATTGCGTGCCTTGTAAAGAGAACCAGTTTGTGGTCACCATAGACTCAGAGAGGCTGAATCTCATAGTAGAGGATTCCGAGTCTGCCAGCGTGGGAGGCGAGGCAGTATTGTGCCCTGGAAATCTGCCTTTTCCTAGCTACAGGTGCATAGACAATGAACTGATACCTGGCCAGTACCTGGCCTCTGCCAATCTGGCGGGCTCTTCCAGCAGCCTCTACGCTTCCATAGAGAGCTTGCTTCAGAATGTGAGGCCCATGTCTTGCTCTGATCTGGTCGAAGCAGACAGAGTGCTAGTGGACTACGTGCTGGGCCCCACCTACAATTGCTATATTGGATGCAAGTATGGAGTCGTGCCTGAAACTGGAATTTCAGAGTACCAGAAAACTTTCATAGTGGGAGTCAACGAGGCGCCAGGCAGCAACATATTTTATCCTAGGATGGCCTCCATGGCAGATAAGGTGTGCAGATCGTGTCCTCTGACTCCTTGCCAGGCGCTGGGAAAATATAGGCCTCGCGTTGCAGACAATTGTGGCCCCCCGTGCGGGCTCAGCTCGTACCAAGCAGTGTGCGGCTCGAGCGAAGGATGCTATGGAAATTGCACCGCGCTGCCTGAAGGAGCCGAATTTACGGGAGGGTCTGCGATATTGGGAGACGCCGACGCTTGCCCGTGGTCATGCAAGCTAGGCTGGTTTACAAGCGACGACCTGAAAGTCGAGAAGTGCGTGAAGTGCACTTCTTCTAGCGTCTGCAGCGAAGGATTTGTCATGGTGCCGCTCAATCTCTGCCTTCCGTACCACACCAAGAGGGACGTCTGCAAAGCTTGCCCTTTCGTGGAAGGGGGGAAGGCAGTGGGATGGAACGGCGCCACCAATCTCTGCATCTTCGAGTGCAAGAAAGGCTACTATTCTACGAACGACAGGTCTTCGTGTGCTCCTTGCTTGCCCAATAGCTCGAGTGCTTTTCAGCCGTGCGAAGTGGGGCACTACAGAGACGTAGACTCGTGCTTGAGCAGAGGAGAAGAGCCAGTGTGCAAGCCTTGCTTCAGAGGCGACCTAGACATATCATTCACGTCGCACGGAGGCACCTCGCAGTACAATTGCTCAGCCCTCTGCAACGCTGGACTCCACACCATCCTCAAAGGCTCTCTTCCCAAGGTCTACATAAGCCACAGCACGCCCTGGAGACACAGCTTATCGTCTCTGAACATCACGTGCGAGATGTGCCTCCCGGATGACACTGTGGCCTGCCACGGAAAGTGTCCCATGAAATACTTCAGGAATGTGTCGGTGGCGCTGGACACGGAGCAAGGCGCGTGCGTGAGGTGCAAGCAGAGCATAGACTGCGGAGTAGGCAAGTATGCAGTGGAGTGCTCTGGGAACGAGACTGCAGACGCAGCCTGCATGATATGCGACCAGTCCAAGCTCTTCAATTCCAATGGGGTCCAGGACAGGATCTATATTCCCAATCAATACGTCAACGACATCTTCTTGAGGCCTCAGATACAGTTCATGGGCTCTAGAGTGAGCGACCAGTGCCCCAGCGTGTGCAGCGTCAATTTTGTGCAAGACCTTACAAATCCTGCAAAGTGCGCGTCTTGCAAGGACGTCATGAAGTCATTCTCAGATTACAACGCCAGAGTACAAGATCCTCTCCAGCCTTCGCCTGCAGACTTTGTGTACTCGCACTGGAATGCCACGCCTGCTCCCATATGGTGGAATCCCGCCAACACGCCCAAGTACCTGCAGAGGTACATACCCGCTGGCGCTGCAGGAGAATCTCAGAGAGCAGTGAGCAGGAGAGGCATATGCTGGGCCTGTCCCCTGGGGCGCTCTACGCAAGCAGAAGATTCTGACCTTTGCATCTTGCTCCCAGGATACACCAGCCCCGAGACTCTAAAGTATGCTGTAGAGAGAATCCCTATTCCAGTCCAAGGCTCTGACTTTAGGATCACCTTCATGAGAGAGCCTAGGCCCCTGTTCTTGCAAGCTGGATTAGACCTAGAAGCAGCGAGCCTCAATCAAGGAGGCCGCAGGCTCTTGGCTGTGGTCAACGCTACATCGCCGCAGACCACCGTCGCCCTGGCCACCGTGCCTATGAATTCGAGCGTGCTGGTCACTTGCCCTCACGGCTGGTACAAGAGCGAAAAAGGCGACGGCGTGTGTCTAGCTTGCCCCAGCGGCACTTCTACCATAGCGAGAGGCAGCGTCTCTGTCTTGCAGTGCCTGTGCTATCCTGGATGGAGGCGCCTGGGCAATCTGAAGCTCAAGAATGGGGCTTGCGTGCCATGTCCTCCCAACACGTACAGGCCTCTCTATGGAGTCTCCGAAGATACTTGCTTGCAGTGTCCAGAAAATGAGACCACGCATGGGCGCTCCAACGCTACCCTGTGCGCCTGCAAGGCCGGCTTTCTGAGGAGGTACGGAGGGGACGCCACTTGCGCAGCTTGTCCTGCTGGCTCTTTCTGCAGGCCTTGCTTCGAGGGGCGGGGGTGTCCTTCCACTGGAGTCCACGTGATTCCCTGCTTTGCAAACTCTACATCTCCTCCTGGCAGCATTTCCATAGAAAATTGCAGCTGTGCAGACAGGAGCCTGGTGAAGATGTCCAGGAGGCCTCAGCTTTCCGACTCTGATATCACCACTACCATCATAGCGTCAGGGAGGAGCTCTTCGGAATTCTTCTACTGCCTGAACCTGCCTCCTCACGCCGTGTTTGACGAGAAAAACAAGAGGGTGACTTGCAAGAAAGGCTGGATTGAAGTGTGGTCCAGCTCCAATATCTTGCAGGGCTGCGTGCTCTGCCCTATGGGCCAGTTCGCAGAGAGAGATCCATCTTCAGAGTCTTCGCTGAGGGTGATCAATGGCGTGGTCACTGACGTGGGGCTAGTGTGCTTGCCTTGTCCTAGGGGCACCTTTGGAGCTTCCAGGGACTTGATTGGCAATTGCACGCCGTGCCCTCCCACGCAGACCACTCAGAACGCTGGGGCCTCTAGCTTGGAGCAGTGCAGCTGCCCCTCTTCCATGACCAAGAGGCCAGGAGACGGAGTGTGCGTGGGATGCCTGCCTCACCAGTACATCTCTCAGGTCACGAAAAAGTGCACTGACTGCCCTCCGTTTTCCATGATCACAGATGCTACTTCTTCAGAGTGCACGTGCTCTCCTGGGTACACCATACCTCTCATCCAGGCGGCTGGTTCTGGGCTGAAGCAAAAAGTCTCTGCCAGCGGATGCGTTCCTTGCCCCAAGAATACGTACTCGAGTCACGCCAGCAACATGCCGTGCAAGGCTTGCCCTACAGGGAGCATGACGTCAGGAGTAGGAGCCAGATCAGTCAGAGAGTGCGGAGCTACCGCTAGCCTCTGCGTCAGGGGATACACGTGGAAGGCCAATTTTGGGTGCATCCCCAGCGGCGCCCTCATATAAAAGAGTTTAGCTCAATAAAGTCTGATTCATTTGATTTTAGCATGGAAGCAGAGTCAAGTGCTAGGGTGCCCCTGACTCTCAAAACCTCTTACGTAGCTCCGGTGAGTAGCTTCATGGGAGGCTTTGGAGATAAGACATTCCATGAGATTTTAGGTAAGATCACGGACGCAAAGATGTTCTTCGGAGAGGGCCTCACTTTGTTTGTGTGGAATTACATCTTTTCTAAGAGGATGCAAGAGATTGGAATCAGGATGATTGACGTTCACCAAGTCAGAGAAAAGCTAAAAGAATGGATTCTCGCTAAAGGTTCAGTTTATGATAAAATCAGTAGCATAGCATCCTATTTTGAACCAGAGTACACGGAAGCAGAGAGGATGAGCGCTAGCGAGGCTATATTCGATTTGATGACGCAGATATACTCCAAAAATTTGATAGCCGATGAAAAAACCAAAATATATCTTGGCGAATGTCTTTGCCTGGCGCTTCAAGTCCAAGAATACAAAATGAAAAATATTGGACTTGTTTTTGGTGATGATGCTCGAGAGCCTATCCTAAGTAAAGTCAATGATTTAAGATCCAAATTAAGGAATTGGATTCAGTCGAACGCAGCAGGTATCAATTTAAGTTTGAACCTTGAAGAATCTAGATTGAATGGGTGGATTTTCTACGAACTTTGCTTAGAAAAAGTAAATGCAGACATACAGAGCAAGATTGAAATAAAGGTAACACCCATTCAATTGTTCTCATTACAAAAAAACAAAGAGTCCAAGGAATCCATATTTCTACTGAAGTTGTTCTTGGATCAAGTTGCATCCACAGCAAGAGATTCTCCCCAAGCAGCCGACTTGGCTGGCCTGGAGCACCTGATAGAGAGGTCCATCAGCTTTGGCGACTGCATAGACTTTGACAACGTATTTGGTCACATAGACAGAGACGTCATCCAAAAACGAATATCCGCCATTAAAAACTCTATACTGGAGAACTCTAGTGATCTGGGCTCTAACCTAGGAGAATATGAGACGAAAGTGGGTAATTACTTAGACGAAAAGCAAAAGTTAGTCATCAAGAGAAGCCTGGAGAACATGGGAGACCAGCTCTACCGCTACTTCAATATATCCCGCGTTTTCAGGGTCACATTTCCCTACGTCATCACTCTGATCATAGAGCACGAGGCTAGCAAGTTGAGCAAAGAATTTACTCCTGGCATTGCACATACCATCGTAAAGTACGTGGTGAAGGGTTCAGCGCCCCTCATTTACGCCCTCATGTTTAGGTTGGAGAACAGCTTCTTGAGCTCAGATAAAGGGCCAACAACCCCCTACATAAAAACTGAGCCATAAACCAAATATGAGCGTGCAGTCTATTTTGGTTGCCAGAACTAGCGAGAAGAGTTCCCGCACATGAGCACGAGAAGAGCCTGCCTGGCCTCTTGTAAATTGGTGGCCCAGTAGCCTCTCTTTTCCTCGGAGATGCTGTTGTCCTCGTCTAGTATGATCTGAGGAATCAACATGAGGCACATGTGGCCTCTGCGAGAGCGCAGGAGCTCGAGCTTGCAGTCGAATGAGAAGGCTAGCTTGCTGTACTCTTGCTGCTTTTCCTCTGGATAACCCTTCTTCGTGGCGTACGGAGTCTCAAACCAGCGGAGGATGCCTCCGTAGCACGCAGACATGACCATGCGCCACGTCATGACGTAGTCTGGATTTGCCCTCGAAGCAGCCATGGCCACGTTTTGGTCTTTGATGGAGACCGTGACTCCAGAGATCTTGCGGATCAGAGATATGTTCCTGCCCTTGGTGCCCACTAGAAATGGAGCCTCTCCTTTGCTGAGGCAGAACATCACTTGAAATAGAGGCTTGTCATCTTTGATCTCAGTGGCGACGACCTTGGCTGTGGGCACCTCCTTTTTTTCAGCAGTCTTCTCTGCAGCCACTTCTCCTTCTTCTTTCGACATGAGCGCGGATTAAGCGCGAACCTGGACAAACCCCGCGACAAGCTTTATATGTTGATTACATTATGAAAAATATAAAACCATGCATACATACGCTCTCTAAATAAAATTCTTTTTTTGAGATCTTGTAAGTGTAAGTGCTGAAGGTTCTGGAGAGATGGCAAGGATTAAGCTCAGAGACAAGTTGAAGAAGAGGAGCCTGCCCCCTATCCCATCTGAGCTGTGGCCCTTGATAGGCTTGCACCTTTGCGCTGCGCCTTACGCTGCCTTCATGCTGTGCGCAGCCAGTAAGCAAATATCCAAGTCATTGAGGAATGACGAGTGGTGGTCTGATTTTTTTGAAAGGGTCATAGCTTACCAAAAGTCTCTGAAAATAAGCAAATTCTTGAGAGTCATCCACGACATTGACTTCATGAAACAGAGAAAGGTTCTCTTGTTGACGTTTGCTCGAAAGTGCCATTCTTGCGGATCTAAGTACGATCACAGCATTCTGAGAGGCCTAGGAATCAGGGTATGCCGCCATTGCCTCAAGAAGAATTTAGTCTCGAATGGGGTCCTCGAGTTCAAGTACGGTCTCTCGTTCTCTGATTTTGTAGAAGAGTATCTAGCCAGAGATGGCTTGCTGGTCTCCAAGAATTACTTTTTCAGGCATAAGCTAGCCAACGGCAGAGATTACGAGGAGTTCATGCGAGATCCTCTCCTGGCTATGGAGTCTAGACAATACGCAGAGTCCAACTTCGGCAATCTCTATTTTATGTGGAGGCCTCACCTCCAGCATCTCATGCGCTTCGACCTCGAGGCCAAAGAAGAGACCCAGAGAGATCGCAGGAAAGCTGCTCAGTTCTTAAGCGCCAGGCTATCTCGCTTTATTGTAAGCTCCAACGAACCCTCGTTCTTGGGCATACCCAAGGCTTGGGTTCCGGGGAGCTCTACGTACTGCTACTGCTTTGACTGCAAGCCCCCCAAAAAATTGAACGAGCAGTGGTGGCGCGTCGGATTCAACGAAGAGAGGCACAAGAGGCTCAACGTGCTCTTGCACGCTGTGAGTCAAAATACGCTCAAGAAAGGTCGCCTCGACAAGCACTACACTGCAGATCTCTTGAGCGTCGAATCTTGAATTTTGCCTACACAGCGGCGGGTCTAGTAAAGACCTGATTTTGCAGACCCCCACGACTATTTATATGGGGGCTTTTTTTACATGCAGAGACCTCTCTTGGCGTTCTGAAAATATGTCAGCGAGGCCCAACAAAACCAGCAAAGGTTTTCCGTTCCACAACAAAAAGGGAACTAAGTCAGAGTACGTGACTCATCCCATGTTCATGCCCACCACTGCTTCTGCTTACGAGAGCCCTTTCTATTCGACTGCCGGCGCTTACGAGAACCCGTACTATCCCACTGGAATCCCTTACAATGAGGTGGATTGCATGACTCGCAGCGAGATGCCGTTCATGCCGCAGCCTACCGCAGAGATGTATCCAGAGATGGGACCTAGATATCCCATGACTGCTGCTGATTATGATCCCAGGGGCTATCCCATGACTGGGGCTGAATTTGAGCACAGATTCCATCCTACTGGTGCCATGTATCCAAGAACTGATTTTGATTTCTTGCGTTTTGTGCCTGGACACAAAGATGGAGGCGTTGGAAGCATGGCATACACTGCATTGAATAATGGTGCCAAATTGAACAGAGGTGGGATGTATAATCTGTATGGAGTTGCGGATGATGCTGTTACTGGTGCATGCTTAGGAACTGCAATAGGAGCAGCAGGCTGGGCAGGCGCCAAACTTATGCCTGGAGTGTAAATATATAAAACCATTCATATCAGGTTTACATAGCATGAAAATAAAGAATTTGATATTAGCTCAGTGTCTACTTTTATGTACTGATACATTTCATTATGCAAATTCAAGCTCAGAGACATTCAGAACAACAAGCTCAGTCGACATTCAAGTCTGCGCGCCAGCAGTGCTATCCAGCGAGCGAGATTCTGTGATGGAATCTGTACAGGCTCATTTAAAAAATACGCTTGC
>Ga0172372_10006480_pt1 | contig 15955 bp, 18 predicted proteins | sample LakKiv5m_2_FD_114544 | JGI IMG/M metagenome (GOLD analysis project Ga0172372, IMG submission 114544) | Freshwater microbial communities from Kabuno Bay, South-Kivu, Congo - kab_092012_9.5m | ecosystem: Environmental > Aquatic > Freshwater > Lake | place: Democratic Republic of the Congo...
AGTTTAACTGAATGGTGAATCTCCTTTAAACTTCACATACCAGTAACCTTATTCCCAAATAATATTCGTACTTTTGCGGCTTCAATTAGGCAAACCATGCAACAAATTCGGAATATCGCGATCATCGCACACGTTGACCACGGTAAAACTACTCTCGTGGATAAGATCATCCACCTTTCAAAAATCTTCAGAGAAAACCAACAGTTTGAAGACCTAATTCTCGACAACAACGATCTAGAGCGAGAGCGCGGAATCACCATTCTTTCCAAGAACGTATCTGTTCGCTACAAAGAACATAAAATCAACATCATTGACACCCCTGGTCACGCCGACTTTGGCGGTGAAGTAGAGCGCGTATTGAAAATGGCAGATGGAGTCATCCTCCTTGTGGATGCCTTTGAAGGCCCAATGCCACAAACCCGATTCGTATTAGGTAAAGCCTTAACCCTTGGTCTTACACCAATTGTAGTGGTTAACAAAGTGGACAAAGAAAACTGTCGACCAGATGAGGTGAATGAAGCCGTTTTTGAATTGATGTTTAACTTGGATGCGACCGAAGAGCAGTTGGAATTTAAAACACTTTACGGATCAGCAAAGCAAAACTGGATGGGTCCTGACTGGAAAAACCCAACCGACTCCATCGTACCTCTTTTGGACGCAATCTTAGATCACATCCCAGCGCCAAAAATTGAAGAAGGTACCCTTCAAATGCAAATCACATCGCTGGACTATTCCAACTTTGTAGGTCGTATTGCTATCGGACGTATCGCTCGAGGAACCATCTCTGAAAATCAACAAATTGCGCTTTGCAAGGCGGATGGAACAATCAAGAAAATGCGTGTCAAAGAATTGCACACCTTCGAAGGGCTAAGTAAAAATAAAGTTCAAACCGTAACTGCAGGTGATATTTGCGCAGTCACCGGTATCGAAGATTTTGAAATCGGGGACACCATTGCTGATGTAGACAATCCAGAGCCACTCAAGCGTATCTCCATTGACGAGCCTACGATGAACATGCTCTTTACTATCAATAACTCTCCATTTTTTGGCAAAGAAGGTAAATTCGTTACCTCGCGCCATTTGAGAGATCGTTTGATGAAGGAAATTGAGAAAAACTTAGCACTTCGTGTGGAGCCCACCGACTCTGAAGACCGTTTCTTAGTCTATGGACGAGGCATCCTTCACTTGTCTGTATTGCTCGAAACCATGAGAAGAGAAGGATACGAACTTCAAGTAGGCCAGCCTCAGGTAATCTTCAAGGATATCGATGGCATAAAGTGTGAGCCTATCGAAACCTTGGTGGTGGACGTTCCTCAAGAAACAGCCGGTAAAGTGATTGAATTAGCTACCCAGCGTAAAGGAGAATTGCTGATCATGGAGCCGAAAGGCGACTTGCAGCACCTTGAGTTTAAAATTCCTTCAAGAGGTCTAATTGGCCTTCGTAACAACGTACTTACTGCTACCCAGGGTGAGGCCATTATGAACCATAGATTTACAGCCTACGAACCCTTCAAAGGCCCAATCCCAGGTAGAATCAACGGTTCGCTTATCTCTATGGAGGGTGGACAGTGTACTGCTTATGCCATTGACAAACTTCAGGATCGCGGGGTATTCTTCGTAGAGCCAGGTGATGAACTCTATACGGGACAGGTAATCGGAGAACATTCTCGAGACAACGACATCGTAGTCAACGTACAGAAAGGCAAGAAGCTCACCAACATGCGTGCTTCTGGTTCAGATGACAACGTGAGAATTGCTCCACCAAAGCGTTTCTCTTTGGAAGAATCCATGGAATACATCCAAAAAGATGAGTACTTGGAGATCACACCTAAGTCCATCCGTATGCGAAAAATCTACTTGGACGAAAACGAAAGAACGAGAATGGCGAAGAAGGAAGATTAACCCTTCCTGCTCAACTTATAAAATGTCCCTAAGAATTTTTGGGGACATTTTTTTTACTTACCACTGCCCATGTACCTGTGCTTTGATGTGCTGCTCGTAAATACGGGAAGCCTCTTGCATCTGATTGGGACTCAAGGGAGGCAATTGACCAGCACGAATGTTCTGATCTACCTGAGCAAAAGAAGAGGCACCGGGAATCACGGTACTCACTTGCCGATGCATCAGCACCCAACGAAGCGCTTGCGCACCTAGGTCATACCCTTCTGAAAAATAATTTTTCAGTTCTTCCACTGCCGCAAAACCCAAGTCCAAAGGTACTCCAGAGAAGGTTTCCCCTTTATCAAAAGCCTTTCCTTCCCGATTAAAAAATCGATGGTCCTCGGCGTCAAAAGTGGTTTGCCTAGTAATTTTTCCCGTGAGCAATCCGCTTGCCAAGGGAACGCGCACAATCAATCCGACATTTTTCTCCTCGGCTAGTTCAAAAAGTTCTTCAACTGGCTTTTGCCGAAACAAATTAACAATCACTTGAATCGAAGACACTACATCATAATCAAGCGCACGAATTCCTTCTTCTACCTTTTCGATACTTACCCCAAGCGCAGCTATTTTTCCTTGCTGAATCAACTCTTCAAAAAGTCCAAAAACCTCATCTCGCCCATAGACTAAGCTAGGAGGACAGTGTAATTGAATCAAATCCAGCTGCTCCAATCCGGTATTTTGAAGGCTATCTTCCACAAATTTCTGAAGATTTTTAGGCGAATATCCTGCAGCATCATGCGGTTGCAATCGTCGACCACACTTGGTGGCGACATAGATCTTTTCGCTTCGCTCACGGACAGCCTTTCCTACGGCCGCTTCACTCAAGCCACCATCGTACACATCGGCAGTGTCAACAAAATTCACTCCCTGATCAAAAGCTGCATGCAAGAGTTGAGAAGCTATTTTGGAATCAAAAGGCTTTCCCCATCCCCCTCCTACCTGCCAGGTACCTAGCCCAATTTCTGAAATTGACCAGCCAGTTTTTCCAAGTATTCGATAATTCATAGTTTCAATTGAGTTTATCAGCAATCAAAAAGGCCCATAACTTCAAGCCATTTTCGAGAAAGCAATATAAATTTTTTATATTTATCCCCCCTCAGGAAAACTCATTAGATCTCATTTGAGTACCTGAAACTTAAAACATGATATCTAGACGGAAATTTATTCAAACCCTCACACTTGCAAGTGCTGCAAGCATAGTTCCCATTCACTTTAGTCATTCTACTGCTATGCCTACTCAAAAAATCATTCACCAAGTTTACTTTTGGCTACACAAAGAATCGGATGTGGCCGAATTTTATAAAGACGCAGTACCTATGCTTGGTCGCTGCAAGGATGTAACCCAATTCTACCAAGGAGTACCTGCTCCTACGGAGAAAAGAGAAGTGGTAGATCACAGTTTTCATGTGTCCTGCACCCTATTTTTTGATTCATTGGAAGGCCAAGCCGCTTACCAGAAGGATCTGCTTCATTTGGAATTTATTGCCAAATATTCGACATTCTGGAAAACTGTGAAAGTGTATGACATTCAACTATAAAACAAGAAACCAATTTCTACGTTTAGAATAAAAAAATAGACTACTCCTATGAAAAGATTGATTTGGATAAGTGCTTGGTTGTGGATCGGCTTGTGGTCTTGCGAACCAAAAGAAGAGGATCCTGTAACTACAGACCCCACAAAGCCAGTAGTTGACGAGGTGAAAAAAGCCATCGTAGACGTCATGCGTGAATGGTACTTCTGGAATGGGCAGGTGCCTGTGACCGTTGACTTGACGAAATATGCCTCTAATGAAGCACTCTTGGATGGCATCATATACAAACCGATCGATCGATTCTCTTATTTGACCACACAGGAAGCGTTCAACAATGCATTTGTAGGCAAAAATGCTGGTCATGGATTTGGATTTGCGTTTACCGCAGATGAAAAACTCTATGTATCCTTTGTATTTGCCGAATCTCCTGCAGGTAAAGATGGCTGGAAAAGAGGTTGGGAAATCACCCAGATTAATGGAAAACCCATTGCTGATTACAAAGTAGCTGGGGGATATGACTTTAAACTAGGAGGACCTGACCCAGGAATCATCAATTCCTTCACCTTCAAATTGCCTGACGGAACCACAACTACGCGAAGCAACACGAAAGCAGAGTACCAATCCAATTCCGTTTTGGATCAACGCGTGATTCAAGTGGATGCCAAAAAGGTAGGGTATTGGGCGTATCAAAGTTTCAAAGCTACCGCAGGCTTGAGCCCTACTCGAAGTGCTGAAGTACAAACCAGCATGGAATTCTTCCAGAATCAAGGCGTCCAAGAGCTTGTGATCGATCTACGCTACAACGGTGGTGGCTCCGTGGCAGTGGCCGAACAGATTTGCAATTACATAATCCAGTCCTCAAATACCGGTAAATTGATGTATACCAATCAGTTAAACGCCATGAAAACAGCTCAAAATACCTCTCGGAATTTCAGCAAAATTGGTACCATCAACTTGAGTCGGGTGATTTTCATTACCTCTGGGAGCTCAGCCTCAGCATCTGAATTAATCATCAACGCCCTAGATCCTTACATGAAAGTAGTGCTTATAGGAGATAATACATTTGGCAAGCCGGTAGGTTCCTTCCCACTTTCTAGTTACAACCGCATCTTACAAACCAATAATGTGGAAGTGGTACCGATTACTTTTGCCATTGCAAACTCAGCTGGGAAAGCAGAATATTTCGATGGGTTTCCTGCCAACTTTAAGGTGGGTGACAGTCCTCAGTTTCCATGGGGAGATGTGAAAGACCTTCGTTTGGCTGCAGCTATTCAGTACATCCGTACTGGTACCGTAGGTAATCGTACCCTAGATACCTATTATAAGCCAAGTTGGGAACTTATCGATGCCTTCAAAGGCTTGCAACAAGAGTTTCCAGTATTCTAAATAGAACGATTTTCATCAAAAAAAGAGCGCTGTGAATGCAGCGCTCTTTTTTTTACCCTATTTGGAGCCTATCACTTAATTTGACTTCGGCTTATAATCCTAAAAACTAAAATTACAGGTTGATTAAAAAGTTTTGTAAGTTTAATGAGAATTAAACTATACCACGAAAACCGCTTTGTAACTAGTAGTTTTTTTAAATTAGGTTTTTAGTTTATGATTATTCAATAAAATTGCGGACAAGCAAACATTTTTAAATAAAGTGCCGATGAAAAATATAATTTGGCTTTGGGCAGTACTCTTGCTTGGCGTAATAGCATGTGGTCCAAACGAGGTCCCTGCAGATGGTGCACTTTCAGAGACTGATCTAGCAGAATTGAAAAAATATGAGAGTGCTCTCATGAATGATACGCTTAAAAAGGCCATTTTAGATGTTATGCGAGAAAATTATTTTTGGAATAATTCCATTCCCTTGACCTTTGATGCAACTAAATTTAAGACTGCTACAGAAGTTCTTGAAGCAATTAAGTTCAAGCCAAATGACCAATTTTCAGAACTCTTTCCCAATTCTTTATTTGAATCCAGAATTATACAAGGAAAGGCAACTGATACAGGAATCGGCGTTGCTCATGACGAGCGAAAAAAACTATATGTGGCTTATGTGCTCGAAGGTTCTCCAGCCCAACTGGCTGGCGTAAAAAGAGGATGGGAAATCCTTAAAATCAATAGTAAACTTATCCCAGAAAATTACGACCTGAAATTAGCTAATGCAAGTTTGGTAGGTACGCCGGGCAAAAAATATAATATAAACTTTCAAGTTGCAGAGAATGAATTTGTATCAAAAAGTATTGAGATTGCAGAATATAAAGTTAAAGCGGTTTTGGATAAAAAAAGAGTATTCACCGTAGACTCCACAGGCAAAGAAAAAGATAAAAAGGTCAAAGTGGGCTATTGGATTTTCCAAAATTTTATAGCTACAGAAGGTTTGCTCCCAAAACGCAGTGCTGAAGTCCAAGAAAGCATGGAGTATTTCCAAACAGAGGGTATTCAAGAACTAATTATCGATCTCCGGTACAGTATTGGAGGTGAAGTAGAGGTAGTAGAAAGGCTTTGTAATTACATCGTACCTGCTGAACATAATGGAAAATTGATGTATACTTTAAAAAATAACTCCAAGCAGACGAAGTATGATCGATCAGTTCCCTTTGGCAAAGCGGGTAGCCTAGCACTTTATAAGGTAATTATCCTAACAAGCAAACAGACAAAAGGTCCTGCAGAATTCATCATGAACGTCATGGAACCCTACCTAAGAGTGGTACAAATCGGTGAAAGCACTGCAGGAATGCCTGTGGGTTTAGATCGAATTGGGACCACTGGTAATTCAAATTTTTCAAAATTTAATGTGGAATTATTGGCAGTTAAGTACATCTTGACCAACTCCACTGGAATTACCAATTACTGGGATGGCTTTCCTAAAAGCTTTCCTACTACCCCTACTAAAGAAGCGGGGTATGCCTACATTTCCGCTGCTGATAATCCAAGGCTAAATTGGGGAGATACCAAAGACCCTCTATTGGCAGCAGCGATCAAGTACATACAAACATATGTTCCAGACTGAGGTTGGAGAATGTTGTTAAGGAATAAATATGATTATCCACAATCTCACCAATAGCTTGAAATTCCTTTGAATTAGTGCGGATAATCGTCGACAGAACACAGTCCATAGCTCACTTACTTGAACTTCAAAACTTATTTTCTTTCGGTACTGGTTAAAAATCCGGGTAATCAAATACTAAAACTCAGCTACTTTTTTGAGTTGACGAATTTCTGCTTTGTTTCTAGTAACCGAAGGAAACGAGGTTTAAAGATTAATAAAAAGTATTGAGGATAGTGGGTGATCTGCTTCAGACGATTACCCCTTTGATTCAACCCAATTTCGAACTACTGGATTGCATCTATTCAAGATTTTTTCTATGCCTATTCAGTTTTATGCCGCTGCTTGAGCACCTCTACCACCTCGTCCAATTCATAGCCTTTAGCCTCCAGAAGCACCAGGTAGTGGAATAGCAAATCTGCCGCCTCCCCTAAAAAAAGTTTCTTGTTGTCATCCTTAGCCTCAATCACCAACTCTACTGCTTCCTCCCCTACTTTTTGAGCCAGCTTATTGATTCCTTTTGCAAATAGGCTTGAGGTATAGGATCCTGAACTTGGATTTTCTTTTCGCTCTTTAATTATCCCACGAAGTTGGTCAATAAATGCAGTTTGAGAGCTGTGGTTAGCTCCATCAAAACAAGTATCTGCTCCCGTATGGCAAACTGGACCAAGTGGCTTGGCTTTGACTAGGATCGCATCCCCATCACAATCTTCCTGAATGCTTACCAGTTCCAAAAAGTTGCCTGAAGTCTCTCCTTTGGTCCACAACCTGTTTTTGCTGCGCGAGAAAAAGGTGACTCTGCCAGAGGCTTCCGTTTGGGCCAATGCAGCTTCATTCATGTAGCCCAACATCAATACCTTTCCAGTAATCGAATCCTGTACCACTGCTGGTACAAGGCCTTCCATTTTTTTGAAATCAATGTTCATCTTCAAATTTTATTAACTAAATGAACGAAATACAATGGAAATAAATTCAAATAAACCGAGCAAGCTCGGTAAAATAGGTCATCCCACTCGTCGTTCTATCCTATTTCATGAAGCTCGCCCGCCGCGGCGGGTATATCCACTCTATTTCAATGTATTTCTACCTTATTTCCACTCTATTTCAATGAATTTCCATTATTTTTCTACCCTATTCCCCTTCCCTATTTCATTTCCGTACTACTACGCCTTCATCACTCAAATACCTTTTCAATTCAGGAATTTCAATTTCCTTGAAGTGAAAAATGCTTGCTGCAAGTGCTGCGTCCGCTTTTCCAGAGGTAAACACATCTTTGAAATGCACCATTTTGCCCGCACCGCCAGAAGCAATGACCGGAATAGGCAAGGTACCTGAAATCGCAGCAGTTAACGCCAATGCAAAACCAGCTTTCGTGCCGTCATGATCCATGGAGGTGAGCAGAATCTCCCCAGCACCCCGATCCGCTAGTTCCCTCGCCCAAGTCTTAGTCTGCAAAGCAGTCACCTTTCTTCCTCCATGCGTATGCACCAAATCTACTCCGTCGATATGCCTAGTGTCAATGGCAACCACGACACATTGCGAACCAAATTCTTTTGCAAGCTGATCTATAAGTTGAGGTTGTTGTACGGCTGCCGAGTTGATAGAAATCTTATCTGCACCTGCAGCTAATAAGGCATACACATCTTCTACCGATCCGATGCCTCCACCTACCGTAAATGGAATTCGAACTTCCTTGGCCACCTGCGTCACCAAATCTACTAGAGTTTTTCGCTTATCCACCGTCGCAGTGATATCCAGAAACACGAGTTCATCCGCACCCTGCTCGGAATACAACTTTGCCAAAGCCACAGGATCTCCCGCATCTCTAAGTTCCACAAAATTGATCCCTTTGACCGTACGGCCATCTTTTATGTCAAGACAAGGGATAATTCGTTTGGTTAACATGGAAGGTTAGAGACAGGTAAGTTAAGTTGATATGGAAAGGAGTGATGTTGTGGGATTGTTAATATTGATGAAATTGGGCAAGTTCCTCCAAACTCAGCTTCGCCTCGTAGTAAGCTTTCCCAACTATGGTTCCATAGACTCCTAGTTTTTGCAAGTCCTCAAGGTCCTTCAAGCAAGACACTCCCCCACTGGCGATAAGCTTTAAATCGGGCAACTCCTGCAAGATCTCTGCATACAAGCCAAAAGAAGGTCCTTGCAGCAATCCATCCTTCGCTACATCGGTACAGATGACCTCACGGATACCCTTTTGGTAATACTCTTGAATAAAGGGAATCAATTCCAGTGCAGTGGTCTCCTCCCAGCCTCCTACGGCAATTTTTTTATCCTTGGCATCGGCTCCCAAAATAATCCTTTCTGAACCAAATTTTACTAGCCAAGCCTCAACTAAACTTGGATTCCGTACTGCAATACTTCCTCCAGTCACTTGTCGGGCACCTAGGTCAAATGCCTTTTCTATTTCTTCCTGCGATTGAATACCTCCCCCAAAATCTACCGCCAAACGAGTTCCAAAACAAATACGCTTCAACACGTCTCCATTCACGATTTTTTTGGCCTTGGCACCATCCAAATCTACCAAATGAAGGCGAGTCAGCCCAGCTCCTTCAAAGCGCTTGGCCATCTCCAGAGGATCATCATGGTATTCGGTTTTCCGCTGGTAGTCGCCTTGGCTAAGGCGAACGCACTTGCCTCCAATCAAATCAATAGCGGGAATTACTTGCATGGTTTTTAGGGATAAGGGACGGTTTTTACAACCTTTCATTCCTTGTTTAAACTTAGTTAAGTTGAAGGGAGTGCTAGAAAATTCTCCAAGAGCTTTTCTCCTAAAGTACTGCTTTTCTCAGGGTGAGCTTGAATCGCCCAATAGTTGGCCCGATGGAGAATGGCCGTAAAATCTTGAATGTAATGGGTAGTAGCAAGGGTTCCTTCTCCAAGAGTCGCATAGAAGCTATGTACATAATACAGGTACTTGGTGTCGGGAAGGTCTTTGAGTAATGGGTTGTCGACCAGATTTTCAATGGAATTCCAACCCACATGAGGCACTTTTTCTTGACCGGTTGCACTAGGAACAAAACGTTTGACAAGCTGGGGAAAGATACCCAAACAGGGGGTGTTATTTTCCTCCGAATGTGTGCAAAGAAGCTGTAAACCCAAGCAAACTCCCAAAAAAGGCTGCTTCACTTCTCGAATGACTTGATCTAGATTTCGCTCTTTCAAGTAGGCCATCGCAGAGCTGGCTTCACCCTGGCCAGGGAAAATTACCCGATCTGCAGCACGGATTTTTTCAGGATCGTCTGTGAGTTCAGCCTCCACCCCTAGTCGCTCTAGCGCATAGCACACAGATTGGACGTTACCGGCATTGTACTTGATTAAAGCTACTTTCATGGACTTTTTACAAGTGGAATCAATCTGGACTGCCAACTGAGCGTCTGCAGTCAAGTTTATTCCCAAACCTGCCTAATTAAGTTTAATATTTATTTTCTTCTGCCAGCAGCTCTTCAAGCACTTGCTCAATTTCTGGCAAGGACTCAAAAAGTTGCTCGTAACTATCAATCACCCAGTACTTGTCTTGAAAGTGGTCTTTCCAATAGGAAGTCATCATGATCTGACGCACATCGTAGGGAAAGTGACTTGGCTTATCCGAGAGCGCATAGGTAGTTTCCCCTGCGGAACTCAGGATTCCAGCTCCATACACCCGGAGCTCACCTTCCTCACGAATCAATCCAAATTCAATGGTAAACCAATAAATCCGGCCGATCAATTGGATCGCCCAGGGGTTCTGAATATTTCTCAATGCCATCGCACTGAGCCTTTCTAGAAAATCAACATAAGGTTGATTGATTAGAAGTGGAAGGTGCGCAAAGGCGTCGTGAAACATATCAGGTTCTTCCAAATAGTCTAGCTGCTCCATTTTTCGAAGCCAAGTAGAAGATGGAAAACGCTTGTTGCTCAGCAAGCCGAAAAACAAATCATCGTCTATCAATCCTGGTACTACCTGAACTTGCCATCCTGTGGTCTGACGGAGGATCTCGTTTAGCTCCTCAAAATTTGCAATACGATCAGCAGTAAAATTTACCGCTTTCATACCTTCCAGATAAGCTTTTGAAGCTGCTTTAGGAAGCTGAGGAACTTGCCGCTCAAAAAGAATTTTCCAAACCTGGAAGTCTTCTTCGGTGTAAGCGGCATAATCCTGACGCATGACCTTTAATCTCGGGTCCGAAAAGACCCACTCTTTGGGTTTTTCAATCATTGTATTTGGGTTTTATTCACTCGGTACTTCTCACTGGATAAGAAGGAAGGCGAAAGCCAATTTCCCTAATCATTAGTTTTAACTCTAGATAAGCTATGGCTGTTGCACAAATCCATAACTTATTTTTTCCTACCCTTTTTCCTTCAAAAAAGGATGAAAAAGTCAGCAGACTCTCTAGTTATCGGAAACCAAGTTACGCAGGGATTTCAGTCGGCACAACCAAATTTCAAACCCAAGCACTCTCCTAGGAAAGAACTAACCAATAACTCCTTGAATGAAGAAATTGATGTCCCGATTCAGGTTAGTTGAATTTTTAATATTCTTGATAAATGCGGAACCAATGATCGCTCCTTGACTGTAGCGCGAGGCGAGTTGGAAGGTAGCTGCATCCGAAATCCCAAATCCGATAAGGCGTGGATTGGAAAGATTCATCCCAGCTACCCGATCAAAGTACAGCTCCTGCTCTGGTGAAATCTCCGCCTTGGCGCCCGTGATGGCATGGGAAGAGACCATGTAGATAAACCCACTGGAGTTTTCATCCACCTCTCGAATTCGCTTTTCGGAGGTTTGAGGAGAAATCAGGAAACTAATAAACAAGCCATATTCTTCAAAAAGGGCCTTGTACTCATCCAAGTACTGACTCATAGGTAGGTCTGGTAGAATTAGTCCATCAATGCCTACCTGCTTGCATTTTTTGCAAAACTCCTCCACGCCAAACTGGATGATTGGATTGAGGTAGCCCATGAGGATTACGGGAACATGGATTTTGGAACGGAAACCCAGCAATTGGCTGAAAAGGGTCTTGATGCTCATCCCATTTTCCAGGGCTCTTGCGTTGCTTTCTTGAATGGTCGGCCCATCTGCAATCGGATCAGAATACGGGATTCCGAGTTCAATGATATCTGCGCCAGCTGCTTGGATGGCTTCCATTACGGGTAGAGTATCCTCCAAGTTCGGGAAGCCCGCCGTCACGTAGATGGAAAGCACGCGCTCTTTTTTGGTTTGAAATAAATAGTCTATTCGATTCATAAGTTCAATGCTTCTGTGGTAAGGGATGGGTAATGATTCTTCCGAGCGCTACCTTTCAATAATTTCCCCATTGGATGTAAGTTTCCAAATCCTTATCACCTCTTCCGGAAAGATTGATGACGATGAGGTCCTTTGGATTGAAGGAGATTTGATTCAAGGCATGGATGGCATGGGCCGTTTCAATGGCAGGAATGATTCCCTCCGTACGGCTCAGCAGGATACCCGCCTTCATCGCATCCTCGTCCTCAACCCCAACAAAATCTGCCCTTCCCACGGCATGGAGGTGGGCATGAACGGGTCCAATGCCTGGATAATCCAAGCCTGCAGAGATGGAATGGGGTTCAATCACCTGCCCATCTTCGGTTTGCATCACCAAGGTCTTGGAACCATGCAAAATCCCAGGCGTGCCCAATACCGAGGTAGCAGCAGACTTTCCAGAATGAATTCCTAGGCCTGCTGCCTCTGCTGCAATCAGTCTCACTGCCGGTTCATTGTAATAATGGTAAAAGGCTCCTGCAGCATTGGACCCTCCCCCTACGCAGGCAATTACCAAATCTGGATTTTCTCTGCCTTCCTTGGCGAGCAACTGCCATTTGATTTCTTCAGAGATGACGGATTGAAAACGAGCGACCATTTCAGGATAGGGATGTGGCCCCACCACCGAACCAATAATGTAATGCGTGCCCACGGGATCCGCGATCCAGGCACGCATGGCCTCGTTGGTAGCATCTTTGAGGGTCTTCGAACCCGAGGTAGCAGGAACCACCTTGGCCCCAAGAATTCGCATGCGTTCTACATTGGGACGCTGACGCTTGATGTCTAGCTCACCCATGTAGATGGTGCAATCCATGCCCATCAACGCACAGACGGTAGCGGTAGCTACACCATGCTGCCCCGCTCCGGTTTCTGCAATGATGCGTTTTTTACCCAACTTCTTCGCCAAAATGATCTGCCCTACGGTGTTGTTGACCTTGTGGGCTCCGGTATGGCAGAGGTCTTCCCGCTTGAGGTAAATCTTGGCTCCAAACGTTTCGGAAAGTCGAGCGGCAAAATACAGAGGGGTAGGACGACCCACAAAGTCCCTGAGCAACTGTTGAAATTCTTCCTGGTAACTTGGGCTGGCTACAATGGCCTCCCAGTTTTCTCGAAGTTCCTCGACATTGGGATACAACATTTCAGGGATATACGCACCCCCAAATTTTCCATAAAAGCCTTTTTCGTCCACTTGTATCATCTTCTCGCTAGTTATCGTCTTGCACTGATTACTTTGTTAATTCTTGTTTAAAGGTCTGCAAAGCAGGGATATCTTTTAATCCAAGAGCCAATTCAAAGCCCGAATTGAGATCCACCCCTAGCAACTGTGGGATGCGGTCTGCTAGTTCTCGGATTGCCGCTGCATGGGAAGCAGTCAAGCCTCCACTGAGCATAAATCCCTTATCAAAGGGATAACCCTCCAAGAGTCTCCAATTGAATTGCTTACCTGAGCCACCTTTACTCACCGAAGCAGTATCAAATAGGAAGCGATCCACATGAGGAACAAAGGCTTCCATAGCTTTCCAATCGATGAACTCCCCTACAGAAATCACTTTCCAAAGCTCTACTTCAGTAGCTACTTTGAGCTCTTGGACTAGCTCTAGGGATTCTCCTCCGTGCAACTGCAAGGCAGAGAGCCCGAAGGTAGAAATCTTTTGTAGCATCAAGTCAGGCTGCTCATCCACCACTACTCCCACTTTCTGGAGGGGAAGGGATTTGATCCAATCGGATTCCTCTTCCTGCACAAATCGGGGCGACTTGGGATAGAAAATCAAGCCCATCCAATCTGGAACTACTGTTGTAGCCAATTGTTGACAATTGACCCGCTCTCTCATGCCACAAACTTTAATTTCCATGACCTGCTAATCCACTAGTTTGCTCTCCCTTCAAACGTCTAAACTCTTGAATGAATTCCATTGCTGCCTGCTCTGGAGTGGAGGTTTTCATGAAGTTTTCTCCGATCAGGAAGCCATCGAATCCAGCCTTTCGGAAAGACAACAAAGTAGCTGGATCCGAAATTCCACTTTCTGAAATTTTGACCACCTGATTTGGAATACGATCCACCAGCTCTAGGGAAGTGTCCAAAGACACCTCAAAGGTCTTTAGGTTTCGGTTATTGACACCGACCACATCCAAGGGCTCACAAAACGACTGTTCCAACTCCTCCAAATTATGCACTTCCATCAGCACCTCTAGTCCCAGACTTTGGGCAAAGGTGGCCAAGGAGTTGACTTTTGCAGAGGACAAAGCAGCGGCAATCAGCAAAATACAATCTGCTCCCATGGCTTTGGCTTCCAGGATTTGGTATTCGTCCACCACAAAGTCCTTTCTTAAGATCGGGATAGACACTTGTTTTCTAGCCAACTCTAAGTCTTCTGTAGAGCCTCCGAAATAGTCCTGGTCCGTTAATACCGATAGCGCCGAGGCACCTGCCAGCTCGTATCCCTTCGTCACCACCTCCACCGAAGAAGTGCCGTTGATTAGCCCCTTAGAGGGAGATTTTCGCTTAAATTCAGTGATGATCCCCGACTTGGTTGGGTCGAGTAGAAATGATTTTAAGGAAAGTGTAGTTCTTGAAAAAGCGCTGCTTTTTTCCAAAACGGCTACAGGTCGCTCCTGCTTTCTTGCTTCCACTTCCAGGTACTTATCGGCAATGATTTTTTCTAGCGTATTCATCTGGAGCAGCTTAGTTGAAAGATACAGAGGTTTGGGGTTGGATCAATCCCGTAAAGACACGGAGCGCCTTGCCACTCAGCAGGGTTTCTTTGGCCAAGTCAATTGCTTCTTCAAAGCCAAGCCCTTCACGAGCCGTTACCAATGCAGCAGCGGCATTGGCAATCACCACCTGATTTTGAGCAGAGGTACCTTTGCCTCGAAGCACTTCTTCAAAGATTTGGGCAGATTCGGCAATGGAGGTTCCTCCCAAAATGCTATCTGGAGAAAGTTGCTGCAAGCCAAGGCCTTGGGGATGGTAGAGTTTCTCACCCGTGTTGGTGATCATTTTAAAGGGTCCGGTGAGCGATATTTCATCGTAACCATCTAGGGCATGCAAGATCGCAAATTGGCCCTCCGTCTCTTGGTAGAGGTAGCCATACAATCGAGCCAGTTCCAGACTAAACACGCCTACCAATTGCTTGCGCGGAAAACTTGGATTCACCATGGGTCCGAGCATGTTGAAGAAGGTCTTCACTCCAAGTTCTTTGCGGATGGGAGCCACACTTTTCATGGCAGGGTGAAAAAGGGGTGCATGCAGGAAGCAGAGTCCTACTTGATCTAAGCTGCGGCGCAGTTGATCGGTATCCGCGCTAAACTCGTAGCCAAAATGGGCCAGCAAGTTGGAGGATCCACAAATAGAGGACACGCCCGTATTTCCGTGCTTGGCCACCGTCTGTCCAGCTCCTGCTACGATAAAGGAGGAAAGCGTAGAGATATTGAAGGTGTCTTTGCCATCACCACCCGTGCCGCAGAGGTCCATCGCATCGTATTCCGAAAGGTCAATGGGCACGCAGAGTTCGAGCATGGCTTCCCGGAAGCCACGGAGCTCCTCCACCGTAATGCTGCGCATCAGGAATACGGTCATAAAGGCGGCCACTTGACTGCTAGGATAGGATCCGGTAGCTAGATTTTTCAAGACCTCTTTCGCCTGTTGCTGAGAGAGGGTCTTGTGTGCTATGAGGTGATTTAATATATCTTTCATCTTGGGGTTGAGCTCTGTTCGATTTGAAGCCAATTTTGGATCAACTGGGACCCGTGTTCGGTAAGGATGCTTTCGGGGTGAAATTGCAGCCCTCTAAGGTCATGGTGCTTGTGGCGAATCGCCATAATCTGTTGGTCTAAGGTACGGCCAATCACCTCCAAGTCAGCGGTTAAATACGCCTCATCCACCACCCAAGAGTGGTAGCGACCTACAGCAAACTGGCTGGGTAATCCAGTAAATAATCGATCGGGCACTACGGTGATTGTGGCTGCCACTCCATGCTGCACTTCTGCTAGGTTGTGTAGCTTTCCGCCGAAAGCTTCGGCGATAGCCTGATGACCCAAGCAAATCCCAAGGATGGACTTGGTCGTACCATACCGCTTCAATACCGCAGGCATCAACCCTGCTTCCTCAGGAATTCCTGGTCCTGGTGAAAGGAGGATTTTATCGAATTGCTCCACCTCATCGAGGGC
>Ga0172372_10006483_pt1 | contig 15950 bp, 19 predicted proteins | sample LakKiv5m_2_FD_114544 | JGI IMG/M metagenome (GOLD analysis project Ga0172372, IMG submission 114544) | Freshwater microbial communities from Kabuno Bay, South-Kivu, Congo - kab_092012_9.5m | ecosystem: Environmental > Aquatic > Freshwater > Lake | place: Democratic Republic of the Congo...
AAAGCTCCCACCCCCTCAAACAAGCGGCATGAAACCCTCGTAAAACCGAGATTCAGGGGGCCCACCTTCGGTACGGTTTAATTCTGGAGTCGTACGTCACCGCGACGGACTCAGGTCCGCGGATGCCAAACCCCGTGTCCGATGCGAGCTTGCGGCCACGCCCGAGCGGGACGGCATCACTTTGAGCGGATCGAGCGCCACCACGCCGGAGCGCACCTCAAAATGCAGATGCGGGCCCGAGCTCTTGCCGCTATTGCCCGAGAGCGCGATCCGCGCGCCTGCTTTGATGCTCTGGCCCTTTTTGACATAGAGGCGGGAATTATGGGCATACACGGTCGAGAGATCCTGATCGTGACCAATGATCACCATGTTGCCGTAGCCCGAGATCCGATTGCCTGCATAGAGGACCGTGCCCGGACCGCTGGCAAAAACCGGTGTGCCCGAAGACGCCTTGAGATCCACTCCCTCGTGGTGATTGCCCCCGCGCACTCCAAAGTCAGAAGTCACGCGGACATCCGCCAGCGGCCACCGCCATTTGGCAGTGACTTGCGAAAGCCTCCGCATGGAGGCTGACTTTTTCCCGGCCCCCCCCGCGTTTGCATCACCCGACTTGATATCCTCGGACCGCACCTTGCCCGAAGACGCGTGCCCACGCGAAGCCTGATTGCCGCCGCCACGGCGGTTTTTGCGATCCATCTCCTTGAGACGCGCAAAGAATCCCTTGCGCCCGGAGTGCGCGGCACGAGGCGTGGCACAGGCCGCGCCAAGCAGCACCAGCACGAAAAGCGATATTATATAGGCCGAAGCCCGGTTCATCCCTTGGCCTTTCCCGAACGGACCTTGGACTTGCCCCGCCTGGCCGCCTCGCGCGGATCCAACCGAACGCGATGAGGAACATTGCGCTTGGGTGCCCCGGCCGGTTCCGGCAACTCAAAGGGTCCCGCCAGTTCAGCCATGCAGTCAAAATCGGTTGAATCGAGCTTGAGTGGGGTCAAGGCGGCATATCCATCCGCCACGCTGTGACAGTCCGAACCCATGTCCTCTCTGAAGCCCTCGTAGGTGCCACCGAGCCAATAGTAATCCTTGCCTCGATGATCGCGGCGCCTGAGCACGCTGCCCGTGTAATAACGGAACCCCTGGCGTGCCAGGTGAATGCCACGTACTTTCTTGAGCGGCAGATCCGGCACGTTGAGATTAAGCAGGGTGTGATGCGGCATCTTGAGTTCGGAGTGCTGCATGAGTTTGCGAATCACCTGCACGGTCATTTTGGCGGCCGTGGCGTAATGCAGGTCCTTCTCGGGGAGCGCTTTGGCAAATTCAACGTCGAGACTCACTGCGAGAGCCGGCAACCCCAGGATACAGGCTTCGCGCGCGGCGGAGACCGTACCGGAGTAATACACATCCTGCCCGAGATTGGCGCCCCGGTTGATTCCGGACACCACGATATCAGGCATGCGCCCCCCGAGCACTTCGCGGATCCCGAGGTACACGCAGTCCGCAGGCGAACCACTCACCCCGTGGACATCCTTGCCCAGATTGTGGAGCGGGAGGATCCTAAGCGGTTTGTGAATCGTCAGACTGTGGCCGGTCGTGCTCTTTTCTTCGAGAGGCGCGACCACGAACACCTTACCGAGCTTTTTGAGCTCTTTGGCAAGGATATGGATACCGGGGGCATGGACACTGTCATCATTGGAAACGAGGATCGTAAGCATCCTCCCCAGTTTAAGCGCAATTGCGCCAGTGCAACAGTACCGGCAAGCACGCCCCCGCCTGATATCAGCTCCAAATCGTCAAACTTCCGCCGGCCAATCACCCTAAAAGCAATGGATCCCGCTCGGAAGCCACGCGCTCGAGCTCCTTGTTGCGCTCCTCGCCTTCCGGTGTGTTGACGCTCGTGTAAGTGCAACGTACCCCCCGGGCCTCGAGCTCCGCGCAGGCGGCAACCACAATCGAGTGTCCGAGAAAAACCGAGCCCAGCATCGAAAGCGGACCCGCGCTCAATCCGGGTGCGATATCGACACACGCATCGCCGCGATATCCGCCAAGATCCACGGTCTCGTCGCAGACTTCAAAGAGTCGCTTCCCGCTTGGATGCCGGGACTGCACGGCGCTCGAGTGGGCCACACTCGTGAACGCCACCGTGTGCAAACCACGCTTCTTGGCCTCGAGGGCAAACTCGACCACCGCACCATTGATTCCGGACTGTGAACCGATCCAAAGCATTTCGCCGGCCTTGGGCTTGGCGCGGGCCAGCAGCACATTGGCGACTCCCGGCGTGCGCTCCAGCACCCGGATCACCGGCGGTCCCGCATTGGGCAGGAGGTAATCGGCGACGAGCGGGTGCACAAAAGAGGCCCCTCCGGCCCGATGATATAACTCAAGCGGAAAAAGTCCGGAATGCCCGCTGCCAAAAACAAGCAAAGCCTTGCCCTGCGAGACATCCGCGACCAACCGTTCCTTGAGACGCTCCATCACGGCCTGATTGGACTCGAGGATCCTTCCCAAGTGGGGAATGGCGATTTCTCCGTACGAACGCACCGACTTTTTTGAAGCACTCATGATGGATAGCCTCCGTTTCGTTCAGCGATTGTTCTGCGTTGCAGTCGAAGTGACCTGATCGATCGTCGAGAAACCGGCTCCGGTCAGATTCAGGGTCAGATTGACGTTCACGCCATAGCAGATCCCGTCATCCTGCTCCCGTTGCTTGGGGCAGACATAGCGGGATCCGGTCAGCTCGAACTTGTAACAGCGCGACGGATGCTGGAGCCGCAGGGTCGCATCCGCGCGCTGCAGGCTCTCGGTCAGCATGTCCCAAGTCAGATTGGCGACCGGCATGATATAATCGTTGAGCGAGAACGATGATCCCAGCGACACCGTGTGCGTGCGGTCGGCCCCGATCTGCTTGTAAGCGTAGGAGAGTCCGAAACTCCGATCAAAAGCGAGGATATCCTGATGCACCCCCCGCTCGATGATCCAATTGGCGCTTGCCGCCAACTGATGCCGACTCCGGATGTCGCTGATCTCGCCATAGGGCCAATAGTAATAAAGCAGACTCGAGTTGAACCAATCCAAGTCCGAAGACACCCCGAGGTTGAACCGGGAGAGCGGACGGCCGACAACGGGCCCCTTGTCGAATTCGATCAGGTCGATGCTCTCTCCCGCCGTGAGTTCCAGACTCCGCTGGTAAGTCGCGGCCGGATTATCGAGCGCGCCTTTGCGCCGAATGAGCTGACTCGTGAGCTCGAACCCCAGCGAATGCCCCTGCGGAATGAAATACACGTTGGCGTCCCCGGTGGTGCCGTAGGGAACGATATCATCCGAATCGAATTGGTAGCCCGAAAAAAGATTGGTCTCGGCGTACTTGAGCTGCCGGATGAACGGATGACTCGAGTCCTCGCTCCGGAGCGGGATACGCGACCAGGTGACACGGGGCCGGATCAGGTGCTTGATCCGCGGAATCTCGGGATTGGAGGTTTCAAAAACACGCGCCCACTCGGCCTGCGCCTGAAGTTGGGTCAGAAGATATCCCCGAGACAGGCTCCCGACCGGAGAGGGAAACGAATAAGCATAGCCGCGGTACTGCACGGATGGCACCAGTGAGAAAAGGTCCCACGGGCGAAGCGCCGCCGAGAGCTTGGGGGAAAAGTTGAAGCGGGTGCTGCGCCGGATCGGGTCGATCCCGGGCCTAAAGCCTTCGCCCTCGGCCGCGGGCGTGATGAGATCTTGATCGTAAAACTCCCCGGCGCGGTAAAAATTGGTCAACCCCACCCCTCCGCCGAGCGACACGGCGCCGTCGAGCAGGTACTTGTCATTGGTCGCGATTTTGAGAGACGGGAGCACATGGACCGTGCTGTCGTCCCGCTGCCAGGGATCCGGATCCAGATTGACGAGGTTGCGATAAACCCGCGCCCCCAGCGAAGTGCTGATTTCATCGGTGGCGTGAGAAAGAAATATTTCAGAACCCGTGAACGCTTCGCCCGCACCCGGCACATCTCCCACTTTGGTCGGGTACAGATTATCGCTCATCTCGTAGAGGCGGAGCTTTTCCTCGATTCCGTAGGGCAACTCCTGAGTCTGCTCGAAGGCCACCGCCCAGCGGTGGGAGGAAGGACTGAGTCCGCGACTCACGATCAGTTGTTGGAAGGCCTCGTCCCGCAACGTGAACAGGTTGAGCTTGCCCCCGCTCCGGGGGGTCAACGCATAGCGCCCTTCGAGCTCGAAGCGCTCTCCGCGCCCTCCGTAGAAGCCCGCTCCAAAAGTGATATCCGTGCTCCGGGAGGTCGCCCAGTAGTAAGGCTGCACGAAAGTCAGGCCCTCGATCGCGTATCCGATCCGCGGCACCAAAAAGCCCGACTGCCGTTTGGTCTTGAGCGGGATCACCAAGTAAGGGAGCCAGAACATGGGAACGTCCTTGACGGCCGCCATCACGTCCTTCATCACGCCATAAGCTTCGAATTCCATGTCCACATCCTGGCCGAGCAGGGTCCAGCTCTGAGGACAATCCATGCAGGTCGTGTAGGCGCCATCCTGCGTCTTGAAGCGCTTGTTGCTCACCCGATCGATCCGGGTGCCGGTGAGCGAATAGACTTTGTTGGAGACTCTTCCGTTGGTGATCACGCCGGCCCGCGTGTCCATGTTGAAGAAAAGCGCGTCCCCTTGAATGACCATGTCGCCGGAAACGTAAACGCAGCGGCCGCGCGCATCGATCGTGCGCGCATTCTGATCGATATCGATCACATCCGCCGTGAGGGACTCGCCTTTGCGATGAACCGCCGCATTGCCTTCGAGGTGGACTTTGCCAGCCTTGCGATTCCAGAGCGTGCGATCACCGGACCAGTGCAGTTCATCCTTCTCTTTTTTTTTGGGAGCCGGAGCCGGCACGGCCACGCCTCCCGGAGGAACCACAAATTGAACCTGTGCGGCTGCATCCACCCCCAAAGTCAGCACCAGCAGTGCGATGACCGCGAAAGTTCGTGCCCGGACCTGCATCAATCCAATCAAAACGGCCGGGACTTCGGAATGCGCACCCCACGCAGGAAGCCTCATCGGATTGGATCAGCTTCCCCGTCGCGCCGAGGGCGATGTTTTGGATTTGCTCGTTTTTCTGGCGGGAACCACCGGCCCCGCCCCTGCAAGATCACTCTTGTTCTTCTTGGACGAAGAAGCGGTCTTTTGAGCGGCGGCTTTCTGCCGTCGGGCCGGTATCGACTTTTCCCGCGAGGGCTGCATCTCGGGCTTCTCCTCGAAATTGCAGGTCATGCGCCCCAGCCGCCACATCCAGCCCCGGAGTTCGGAGGCAAGGTCCTTGCGATTCACAATGCGATCCACGAATCCATGTTTGAGCAGGAATTCGCTCCGCTGGAACCCTTCGGGCAGCGCCTGGCGGATGGTCTGCTGGATCACGCGCGGTCCGGCAAAGCCCACGAGCGCGTTGGGCTCGGCCAGGATGATATCTCCCAGCATGGCAAAAGAGGCCGCAACCCCGCCGGTCGTGGGGTCGGTCAGCACGCTGATATAAGGAATTCCCTGTTCGCGAAGGCGCTGCAGAATGGCCGTTGTCTTGGCCATTTGCATGAGGGAGAGAATCCCCTCCTGCATCCGGGCGCCACCGCTCGAGGAGACCACCACGGCAGGCAGGCGCTCTTCCAACGCGCGTTCGAAAAGGCGGGTCACTTTCTCCCCGACCACGACCCCCATGCTGCCACCCATGAATTTGAACTCGAACACCCCGAGCACGAAAGGCAGACCCTGCACACGTGCGCGCCCGATCACAAAAGCATCCCGCACGCCGGTGGAGTCGGCGGCAGTCCTCAGGCGATCGCGGTAAGGCTTGCGATCATCGAACTCGAGCGGATCGGTGGATACGAGGTTTTCCGAGAACTCCTCGAAACTCCCCTCATCCGTCAGGGCTCGAATGCGGTCGGCCGCGGTCATCCTGAAGTGATGGGAACACTCGGGGCAAACCTGCAGCTGCTCCTTGAGCAGCTTGGCTTGGAGGATTTCGCCACAAGAAGGGCATTTCACCCAGAGCCCTTCCGGTACTCGCGAGGTGCGCTGGGAAACCTGTGACTTAATGCGTGGAGTCTTGAGATCGTCAAACCAAGCCATAGTGAAGTGGCCTGAGCCTACCGACGGTATCCCAAGAAGACAACCCTTGCTTGAGGCCGGGGAGTCCAACCTTCAAAAAAAACCGACTGAATCGGAGGGGGAAAAAGTGCCCCAGTTCAAGTTCATCCTGAACCGACTGAGGCCCGCGAGAGCTTTGAATCGTCTCCCTGAATCCTTCCTTGGATTCTTTCCACAACCACATTTTTGAGTCTACGGACCTCTCGACTGCGGTCAATCCCCCGAATCACTTTTTTTGCAGATTCATACGATCTTCACGACTCAGGAGATATCGGTGCGCCCCGCGCGTCCGAGGATCTCCTCGTAGACTTCCCGACGCTCGACGTCGAAATGCTTTGATATGCGCTTGGCGAGTTCCGAATCCTTGAGTCCGCATCCCGCAAAAAGAGGCAAAATTTCCCGCCAATTCTGCTGTTTTTCCGACAAATCTCCGGATCGGTCCAACTCGGGCGACCGAGGAACTTGAACCGCGAATACCCACTCGCCGCGCACCCCTTCCCGCTCGAGCTCGTCGGCCACGCGGGCACGCACCCCGGCAGGATCACCTCTGAAAACTCGCTCATGGATCTTCGTCAATTCCTTGGCGGCACAGACTTGAGCCTCCTCAGGCAGGGCCCCCTCCAGGAATTCCAAGGCAGCGAGAATCCGTTCCGGACTTTCAAACGCCACCCACACCCGACAAACTTCCCGGACCTTGGGGTCGAGCACGTTCGTCCCCCATTCACGGCGCTCCCGCTCCCCCCGCGGAAAAAACCCCTGGAACCCAAAAGAGGCGCCCTCGGAGAAGCCCGCAACCGAGATCAGGGCCGCCACCGCCGAAGGCCCCGGGATCGGTTCAACCCGAATCCCCTGCTCCAACGCCTGCGAAACCAAGTAACTCCCCGGATCACTCACTCCCGGCGTGCCAGCGTCACTTACCAGCACGATCTGCGCCCCCTGTCCCAAGCGCCCGATCCAGCGCTCCGTCCCCGCGCGCTCGACATGGGCATCGCAGCGCTCGAGCGCCTTGCCGGTCACTCCGAGCGCCTGCAGGAGCTGCTGCGTGCGACGGGTGTCCTCGGCCAGAATCAGATCCGCCAAGGCAAGGGACTCGCGAGCCCGGGGACTCAGATCCGACAGGTTTCCGATGGGGGTGGCTACGACCTGGAGACACCCTTCCCGCGCAGTGATATTATCCGGCAAATCTTGCCTCTTGGTTCGCTTTTTCATTGTCTCTACCCTAGAGGAAATGCGCCCCGAGCGCGAGTGCCCGAAACGCACCAACCCCCCTTGGCCGGGAAGGAGTTCATGGAATGAAGACTCAGATCAAGAAGATGGGCGACACGGTTGTCGTGAGCATGGAAGGGAAAATGGATTTTGAAATGCAGGACACACTCCGGCAGAGCCTCCATGACATCGTCGCGGATGTCCAAAAGACGGATCAAACCGCGGCCAAGATCGTGTTCGACATGCAGGAACTGCAATTCGTGGGCTCGAGCGGGATTTCCAATTTCATCCAGACGCTCAAGGAAGTCTCGGCCAAGACCGATCAAAAACCCCGCTACTGCGGTGTGAGCAGCGAGTTCAAGCGGGTGATGCAAGCACTGGACGAGTCCAAAGTGTTCGAGTTCTACGACACGCAGGAACGCGCCCGAAAAAGCTTTGATCAGTGAGCGCCACCAAGGAACGTCTCCTCACCTAAAAGGTCCACCGCGAGGCGGGCAGTGATCTCTTTCTGAACCAGAGTGACACTGCCTGCTCCCGGACAAGCCTGCCTGAGCCGTGCAACCTCGGCATCCATATCAGACGCAGTCCTGCACCACCCTTTGACTTCAAAGGGATTGAAAACCGCCCAACGCACCTGCGATCCGTCCGAAAGGGACTGGAAGGATCCGAGCAGGGCGCCAGGCCGGTTGCAAGCCACCCACTCTCCGACCCTCGCACCCCGCACATCGGCCTTGATATCAATCAGGTAAAACGCCGGATCGCAGGCGCGGAGCGCCCTGACCTGAGCGCTGTCGATATGATATAGATCGAGTCCCCCTACCCCATTCAAGCGGGGGGCTGCGCGATCCAAAGCGCGCTTGATTTCGCGCCCGGCCACCTCGGCATCGGGTTGGCGCCCGCAGAGCACGCTTGAAGCCCGGCTCGCAAAAACCGTTCCCACCGCCACCCGCTCGTAACCAAGCCCGAGCCAACGCGAGCGCGTCTCCTCAAGGGTGTATCCATTCAAGGCAAAAGACTCGCCCGAGAGGGCGTCTGCTTCCTGGAGCAAGCCACGCAGGGACTCTTGAAGTAAGCCCGTCGTGCCCAGGTCTCGGTACGCATCCACCATCCCACGGGCGTAGGTCACATAGACGGAGTCCGCGCATTTCCCGGCGGCTTGCGCGGAAGCGGGTGCGAGGCTGCCCATGAGTGCCAAAAAGAGAACCGGGATCCCTGCAGTAGCCATCAAGTGATTCATCATGGCGCCCCGGATAACAGCCTGCCCGGACACAAAGCCACGGAGAATCCAACCTATCTTATATCATGCAACCCGGGCGCCCCGCACTTCAGCCGTTCTGAGCCCTGAGGCTTTGCGCCTGGCGGGCCTTCTCGACCGCGCTGAGATCGCACCAACCATCCGCGCACACCCCGTGAGCCACGGCCTCCTCCTCGGCGGCGCTGCGTGCGCGCCGGGGCAGAAGCGGCCGGACCTTGGTGAATCCGATATAACCGATATCCAAGAGGGTACGAACGCCGGGCAGCCGCGCGAGCGCGGGGAGCTTATGGAAGAAGGTTCCCGGCAGCTGCTCCCAGATCGCAATGAACGAGTCCACACCCTGCACGATCCGGCCATCCGCGTATTGCGCGTGCATCTGCTCGTGAATCAAAACCGGATCCAAACCCCGCGCTCCGGGATCAAACCGCGGGTCCATGATATCGACGAATTCGATTCGTCCCGCGCGATCCCTTTTGCGGTAGAGATCGATCTCGTGCGAGCAGACCACGCAGCGACCATCAAAAAACACGGATAACTTGAGGGATTTGTTCTCACGACTCATGGTTTAAGAGTACATGAACCATAACGAAAACTCCAGCCCTGCCTCACCCCATGAAAAAAGCATTCTCCAGCCGCTCAAACCTGCGCCCATTCCAATCCACGATATCAAAGCGCACGGCCGAGGCCCGCCCCCGGTAGCGACTCAGGTAGGCCCGAGCGGCTAGTATGAGCTTTTGGCGCTTCCCCTCCCCCACACTCTCAAAGCCCGACACGATCCCGTCGGGCGCCCTCGCCCGGACCTCGACAAAGACCAGCTCCAGGCGCACGCGCAAGCCCTGGGGAGTCTCCACCCGCCTGCGGTGTTCGTAGATCAGGTCGAGTTCACCTGCCTTGGTGCGGAAATTCTGCCCGAGCCTGCGCCAGCCGGGCTCGGCATCCAGCCACGCTGCCGCCTTGAGCTCGATTTCCTGTCCAAATTGAGTCCTGTTCTGAATCGATTTTGCGAGTTTTTCAAAAGCCATGGTGCCGGGACAGAGCACGGACCATGCCAACCCTCAGGTGATATCACCCGCGAGCCAAAACCTCCGCCACAGGCGCAAAAGTCCTGCGATGCACATCAAGCGCCCCCCGCTCGCGCAGGGCTTTTTGGTGCGCGGGAGTGCTGTAGCCTTTGTGAGCCCCAAACCCATAGCCCGGGTAGCGGCTCTCAAACTCCTCCAGGAGCGCATCCCGGTGCACTTTGGCCAGGATGGAAGCACACGCAATCGCAAGCGACTTCATGTCCCCTTTGACGAGCGTCTGCCCACGCACACCAATCGGAGCAAGCCCTTTGGGGAGGGCATTGCCATCCACGAGCGCGATTGCGGGCTTCTGCGAGAGGCCCTGCACCGCGCGCACCATGGCCAGATGGGCGGCATGGTAGATATTGATCGAATCGATTTCCGCGACCGAAGCCTCACCGACCGCCCAGGCCAAAGCGTGGGTCCGGATCCAAGGAGCAAGCATCTCTCGCTTCTCGGGCGTGAGAAGCTTGCTGTCGCGCACGGACCGGAGTTCTTCTGGAATATCATCGTTGATATAAAACCCACGCGGCAGGATCACGGCTCCGGCCACCACGGGACCGGCCAAACAGCCACGGCCCACTTCGTCCACGCCCGCCACGAGGACTCCTGGCGCCCCCAGGGCGCGTTCATGTTCCAGCGTGGGTGTGATTTTGAGCGACACGATCAACCTCCAGGGGCCGCAGGGCGTATGAAAAAGGATGAGGCCCCAGAGAACCCCAAGTCCTTGAAAACAACAAGGCCGTCCCGGACTCTGTGGAGTCCGAAAGACGGCCTTGATTGAAATCTGCACAACTGTCCGGAATTCAGGCGCAGCACCCGGGCTCCGTCAGGAGTGAGCAATCACTTGCTGGCGGAAGCGCCCTTGGCTTGCTTGGCAGCAGCCGAAGCTTCTGCAGAAGCCTGGGTCTCGACTTCGCGCTCGAGTTTTGCAGCCTTACCTTCGAGTCCGCGGAGGTAGTACAACTTGGCGCGGCGGACTCGGCCCGAAGAAACCACTTCGAGCTTGGCCACCTTAGGAGAAGCTTCGAGGAAAATACGCTCGACGCCCACACCGTGGGAGATCTTACGGACGATGAAGGAGCGGCCGACTGCGCTGTTGCGGCGAGCGATCACGACGCCTTCGTAAACCTGAATACGCTCTTTTTCGCCTTCTTTAATACGGACGTGCACCCGAACGGTGTCACCAGCGGAGTACTGAGGGAGGTCGGAGCGAAGGTGCTTCGAGTCAACTTTTGCGACTTTCGCAGCGAGGCCTTCGATTTTTTTCTGGGTTCCGTGACTTGCGACTTTTTTCTTGATCGTCTTTTTCATGAGATTTCACATCTTTCAATTCAACCGCCAAGAAGGATTGAGACCTCCTCGCCGGCCCGGGGGCAAAACCCCGGAAGATTCTAATTCACCCTCCTCGGCCACTCGGATCACCCCAGCCACCGGGAAGTTCTGGCTTCTTGTCGCATCCCGCCCGTCCCTGCTCGATATCGTTCTGATATCTAACCAAGACAACCCGGGATACCGGTCCATTCTCAGTCGCGGACTTCCTCGCCTCGCTCCTCGATCGCGACCGGAACCTCAAGTCCCGAGCAGTCGATCCAGAATGATGGCGACAGCCGCCCGAACCGAAAGGTGGTTGTACCCACCCTTGTCCTGTCCGCCTTCCGGCCCGCACACCGGAGCCAGGATCCGGTGCACCTCGGGAAAAAAGACGTCCGAAATTCCCCAGCCAGTCCCGAAGACGACTACTGTCGGACGGGTGCGGGCGGGGTCGGAAAGTTCGCGGCGATAATCCGCATAACTCACCGTATTCGGCAGGACTCGCGCGTCGGTCAGGACCACTTCAGGATCCTCTCCGCACTCCGCACGAATCGCGGCTTTGACCTCGGCGAAATCTCGCACGAGCCGAACCAGGGAAACCGCCTCAACCCGATCCGGATGATACTCGCGGGATTGATCCGACCGCCAATGCGAGAGGATCCTTCCCACGACTTCATGCTGCTGGTCGATCGGGGTGACGACAAAATAGCCTTTCAACCCGAACGTCCGGCTCGACCGCGCGATATCATGGATATCCATGTTGGTCACGGCAGTCGTGACCAAAGCACCATTTCGATTGACGATCGGATGATGCATTAAAGCGAGATAAACCGGAGCAGACACAATAGGTGGCGGTTAACAAAATAACCGGATGATTGCACTCAGTTTTTCCGGTTTTTCTTGCGCTTCTTGGACTCGGGCTCGGGGTTCTCGAGCCGGGACCGGACATACGCCTCCCAAAGATCGGGGCGTTTACGCTTGGTGCGCTCCTTGCGCTGCTCCAGTCGCCACGCGCCAATCTTCTTGTGATCCCCGGTCAGGAGGATTGCCGGGACTTCAACGCCCTCAAAAACGCGGGGCCGAGTGAATTGCGGGTACTTGAGCAGGCCCCCTTCGAAACTATCCTCGGTGATGGAGCGCTCATTGCCGACCACTCCAGGCAAGAGGCGGGTCACGGCATCCGCGATCACTGCAGCCGGGAGCTCACCGCCCGTCAGGACGTAATCGCCGATCGAGACTTCTTCATCCACACAGAGGTCGATGAACCGTTCATCCACCCCCTCATAGTGACCGCAGACGAGAACGAGTTTTTTGCAGTCGCGGGCAAGCTCTTTGGCGAGCTCTTGATTGAAAGGCTTACCCTGCGGCGAGAGAAGCAAGGTACGCGTCCCAACCGGACGCTCCGCCCCAGTTGCTCCTGCGGCGCCGGTTGCGGACTTCCAGGCCTCCAAGAGCACATCCGCTTTGAGCACCATCCCCTCGCCACCCCCAAACGGAGGCTCGTCGGTCGTCCGGTGCCGATCCCGCGCAAAATCCCGGATCTGAGTGAAATGGAAGCGAGCAAACCCGCGGTCTGCTGCCTTGCCCATGAGGCTTGCCCTGAAAAGCGGCTGAATCAGCTCTGGAAATAAGGTCAAAAAATGAAACTCAAAAGGAGGCTCGCCGGTCAAGGGGGAGGCCTGAGAGTCACTCGACGATTTCAAGGACGGTCCGTTTTCTGAGCTTGGTGGAGGCTCCGGTCAGAACAGTCCGGATGGCTTGAGCCGTCCTGCCCTGCTTGCCGATGATCTTGCCGATATCGGTTTTGGCAACCGTGAGTTCGAGCACCGTGGTGTTCTCGCCTTCGACTTCGCGCACATGAACTTGGTCCACATGGTCGACCAGCATCTTTGCAATGGTCTCGATCATCCGGCCCAGGTCACTCAACGGTTTGGAAGCTGAAGAAGCGGCTTGTTGCATGGAGTCCTCGAACAGGTTTGCAAAACACGGGTTCTGATATCCGAGGTCTGAAAACACAAAGAGCCGGTTGTCCCGACCGGGGCGCCTTTCACTTAGGAAAGCCACCCCGAGGATACCAGCTCTTCAGTCTGTAAATACCAGACGCGACCCGGGACTTACTCAGTTTGCAAAGGACTTGAGAAGTTGTCCAACGGTTTGCGACATCTGAGCGCCGGTAGCTTTCCAGCGCTTGAGGACTTCGACGTCCACTTTGACTTTATCGGCCAAGGTCTTGCCCTTGGGGAAGTACTGACCGATTTTTTCGATATACTCGCCATCCCGCTTCTTGGCGCTGTCGACTGCGACGATGAGGTAGTTTGGGTTCTTCTTGTAGCCTTGGCGGGACAAACGGATCGTAACGGCCATGGTTCTGTGATTCCTTTCAATCAAGTACAAACGAGACACGTAAAAATTTCCGAACGGTTAACAGTGCCGAAATCAAAGGTCAACGAAAAGGTTGAAGGCGCGCCACAGCGGCCGAGACTTTCCGGATCGGCAGGAGTGGGGCATCCTGCCTGGCATGAGCGCTCCGTCCCCCGCCCACCTTTTGAATCGCAAGCGTCTGGCAGCCACAATCGGCTGTGTTTCGGGCTTTTTGGGTTCCACGTCGCCGGCCCATGCCTCGCTCGAGGAGCAAGTGCAAACCTGGGGGCAGCTTATTGTCCAAGGCAAACTCGTTGAACCGATCCGCGGCTACCTGGAAATTCAGCCTCGGTACTCGCTGACCACGGGAGGTCTCGATCGCCTCCTCCTGCGCCCCGCCCTGCAGACCGAAATTGCGCCCGGACTCACGGCCTGGCTGGGATACGTGGTCGTGGGGGCTTTTGGAACAAGTACCACTTGGGAGCATCGCCCGTGGCAACAACTCCAACACGAGCACCGCTCTGAGTCAGGTGCGGTCCTCATCAACCGCACCCGCTTGGAGGAGCGCTTGCTCCCGGGGACGGAGACCGTCGGCCTGCGTTTGCGCCACCTCGTCCGCGGATTGATCGCCTGGGGCGCAAGCCCGGACTGGTCGCTTGCGCTTTCCAACGAGATTTTTGTGAACTTCAATGCCGTGGGCACAGTCGCCAAAGGTGGACTGGACCAAAACCGGGCATTTTTGGGGGTGCACCACAAGCTCTCCGACTCCTTGCGCCTGGAGGGAGGCTATCTGAACAACTGGGTGGTGCGTCCCTCACCCTGGCCTGAGCGCTTGAATCACACGGCGCTTGTGACCGTGTTTGTCTGGCTTTGAGCGGGAGCCCCTGCGGAACAAGGTCTGGCCCCCGGGAGGGTCGACCGATACACAGTCGTAAAGCGTGTCATTCAATCGGATCCTGACGATGGAATCAGGCCCTCCCCAAGAACTCGCATTAACCGGTCGCAAACCTTTCCGCTGGCCAAGTCAGACAATATCGAGCTCAGTCCCTTATATGCTCCGACGGGGCGAGCATAGCGGGACATGGTCGGTGAGCATGGAATCAGCGTTCCGCGTCCGAGGCATAGCCCTGATGCTGCATCACGGAACCGGTCTCAGCGAATAGTTCCTCCGGACCGAGGTCGACCCGCGCACGCGTATGCCAACCCATGGCTCGCCCTCCCTCGACGTGATCGAGCATCCAGGGAGCGAATAGAAGCCGATGGATGAACGAATCGCAGATCCGATTCGCAGCTCTCTGATCCGTGATTCGCTTGGTATTCTGGGGCGTTCCAAGGACCTGAAGAGACGCCCGCCGAACACTCACTCCCGTCCTCCCAATTCGAAGAACAGGTTTCTTCGTGTAGACCAATCGATTATGAGCGGTTGCCGAAAAGCAGACCCGCTCCATGCAAAACCTTCCATCATGAGGGGCGACCGCCCTTTCGTAACGATAGTGAACTGAGAAACCCCCGGAATCAGGAGCTACCTCCAGGACCCTGCCCCTGCCTGTGTCGGTGTCGTATCTCTTCGCGTAGAGACCGGCCTCCCGTTCCGTATCCAGATCGTAGTGATTCGCTTCGTTCTGCCGAGTAATCGCCCCAAATATATCTGCAATAAAGGCGTCGGAGCAATTGTCGCGGGGCGAATTCGGCTTTTGAAATGTAATGGAGAAGAGTCCGCAGGATTCGGGATTGCTTTCGAGCTCCCTTTCGTCCTGCAGCAATTTATAGTCAGGATCGACCCGCCGGACTTCCCAAGTGCTCACGCGGTACATGCATTCCGAGCGCCGCTCGTCGAAGCCAGCCCCGGTGATGTCAGCGGCGGCAGTGGTTGTCGAAAGCACTATGAATAGAGGCCATGCCAGAAATTGTTTCCAGCCAACCGAGGGTACTTTGGGTTCAATAGAATTTAACACCGGCGCCTCCATTCACATACCAGTCACCCGACTGCAAGGATCTCATCAGTCCGATATATCCATGCAAGAATACGAACTCGCCGCCAAGCTCGACCCCCAGTAAGTCACTTCCAACAGGAACTTCAGTCAATGTGCCGTAAGATCTCAAGTAAGTGGCGCTCAAACTGAGACCGACCAGGTGTGCCGATCCCGCCGTGACACCAAAGGCGAATTTGGCAGCCTCGGTCCCTGGACTCGCCTCGAGCAACACTCCAGTTCGAACATGGCCTAAAGGCCCATTGAACTGCTCTCCAATGAATACTCCTAGGGTGAGGGATAGTCCCTCAAGCGCACCTGCCTGAATCCCACCCACCCACGAAAGAGAAATGGGTTCGGTCCCGATATATCCGAGATCGATGGCCCCCAAGGTGCGCCCCAGCGCCCCGATGGAATCGCCCTCAACCGAGCTGATATAGAACAGCTCTTTTGATCCGTCTGCGTGACGAACGACCAGTACCGGATGAACTCGATCCATCTCCAAGCCGGTCTCCGGACTGCCGACCTCAATTCTTCCATGGCCGGCTCGAACCGATCCGGCCTGAAGGCCTGAAAGCAAGAGCACGGGAATCATCAACCAAGACCTCAACCTGAAAAGCAGCACCATTTCACTATGCGCGCTCATTCGTCACCACA
>Ga0172372_10006488_pt1 | contig 15939 bp, 14 predicted proteins | sample LakKiv5m_2_FD_114544 | JGI IMG/M metagenome (GOLD analysis project Ga0172372, IMG submission 114544) | Freshwater microbial communities from Kabuno Bay, South-Kivu, Congo - kab_092012_9.5m | ecosystem: Environmental > Aquatic > Freshwater > Lake | place: Democratic Republic of the Congo...
CGCAAAATTAGCGATCGCGCTGTGGTTTGTTGGACTAGATATTCCCCCGTGAGCTTAGAGGTACCGTAGATGTTAATTGGGCTAGGAGTATCTGCTTCTGTATAGGGATAGGGGCGATCGCCACGAAACACATAATCAGTACTGATATACACGCAGAGAGCACCAATATCACGACAGGTTCGAGCCACATTTAACGCACCGATCGCATTGACATTAAAAGCTGTATCCACTTCCTGCTCACAGTCATCGACACGCACATAGGCAGCACTATTAATCACCACATCAAATGTCTGACGGGTTAAGACTTGATCAACTATGTCCGCTTGTCTAATGTCGATATCAGATCTAGTTAAAGCAGTCAGGTGATAGCGATCGCACTGCGAAAAGTGACTATTAATATCTGAGCCTAACTGTCCGTTTGCACCAATCAGAGCTACTTTGAGAGTCTGACTCATCGGGCATACCATTGCTTGTAATGCTCTTGGAATACTTTCTTATCCTTGATCGCCTGCCACCAGGCTGATTTTTGTTTGTACCAAGCCACGGTTTGAGCCATGCCACGTTGAAAGTCCCATTGGCGCTGCCAGCCGAGAGATTCGGCTGCACTCGGATCAACAGAATAGCGGTAGTCATGCCCAGGGCGATCGCTAACAGATTGCATCAAGGATTCGGGGCGATTGAGCAACCCTAAAATAGTTTTGGCAACCTCAATGCCATTGACTTCCATTCGCGCACCAAGATTATAGGCTTTACCGCTTGTCCCTGCGCGCAGCACTGTGTCAATACCTGAGCAATGATCTTCGACATAGAGATAATCACGAACGGCGGAGCCATCACCGTAAATAGGCAAGGATTTTGACTCTAGGGCATTGGTAATGAAGAGGGGAATAATTTTTTCAGGATATTGATACAGCCCGTAAGTATTTGAACCACGGGTAATCACCACATCTAACCCATAACTAATGCCATAGGAAAAGACTAAATGCTCGGCTCCTGCCTTGGATGCGGCATAGGGACTGCGCGGTGCTAGGGGATCGGACTCTAGGGAATGGCGATCGCTACCGACGAGATCGCCGTAAACTTCATCGGTGGAAACATGGAGAAAGCGTTTAATTTGATATTTTCTTGCTGCTTCTAATAATAGTAATGTGCCTTCGATATTGGTGCGGATGAAGGGGAGTGGATCTCGCAGACTACGATCAACATGGCTTTCGGCAGCAAAGTTGAGGATCGCGTCCACACCAGCTACAGCTTTTTCCACATCTTCAGGATTGGCAATATCGCCTTGCATGAAAGTAATGCGATCGCTGACATCTTTCAGATTATCCAAATTTCCTGCATAGGTTAGCTTATCTAAGACCACAATCTCCCATGTGGGATGATGATCAAGCGCGTAATGTACATAATTAGAGCCAATAAATCCTGCTCCACCCGTAATCAACACCTTTTGAAATTTTTCGACTGGACTCATGCAAATAACTCCGCTTCTTTTAATAATTTACCAACAGCATCTTTTGCAGACACGATTGGTTGTCCTTTGAGTTGCCACGCGATCGCTAAATCAGGATCATTCCACAATAAACAGCGCTCTTCACTGGGAGCGTAGTAATCTGTTGTTTTATAGGCTACTTCGGCAATGTCAGACAATACAGTAAAGCCGTGAGCAAATCCGACAGGAATCCATAGTTGCTGATAGTTTTCTGCACTAAGAATATAACTTACCGCTTTACCAAATGTTGGTGAACTATGTCGTAAATCTACAGCCACATCTTGAATGGTTCCTAATAAAGCCCTCACCAATTTGCCCTGTGGCTTGCCAATTTGATAGTGCAATCCTCTTAACACGTTTTTTTGCGATCGTGAATGATTATCTTGGACAAAGGTGAGATCTAATCCTATTTTTTCAACAAAAACCTGTTGGTTGAATGACTCATAAAAAAAGCCACGCTCATCACCAAAGACCCTCGGTGTAATTAGTAAAACATCAGGAATTGCTGTGATTTCAACTTTCATGCAAATATAGCGTGACATTAACCACAAAATTATGTCTTAAAATTACTAACTTAACGTCAATTCGACGAACACGCAAAATGGTAAAAATCGCTCTGCAATTTTTACCATTTTGTACAACTTATGCTGCGCAAAGTTCGGCGCAAATGGCTATATCGAATTCACGTTAATTTACCGTACGTTCCTTGGTGCAGTAATTAAATAAACAGATTTTTTGTGGCGCAGCTTTGCTGTAATGCAAAAACTTATACCAATTAATAAAAGTTTGGCTACACTTCTGTGAATCAAAGTCAAACCCTGTAAGGATTTTGCAGCAATTCTCATTATACAAATCGATTTTTTGAAAGCCCGCCGTTGACGGGCTTTCAAAAAATCGATTTTGGTGTTTCCAGCGCCAAAGGCGCTGGAAACACCAAAATCGGTTTCATAACTGATGTTACGTGGAACTCAGAGTATGAATTTCTTGCTACTAGCACAGCAGGGCAACCACGGGGGGATTGCCCCTACCTATAATAATTTAAATTTTGGGTAGGGGCTGTGCCCCTGTGCCAGCCCTGACTTTCGACATTGCAAGAATTCCTTCCACGTAACATCAGTCATAATGAGAATTGCTGAGGATTTTGAAAGCACAAAATGGTATAGCAATTTTGTGCTTTGGTATTAGATCGCAGAACTCTCGGTGTCTTGAGGCTTAGGCTATAATTTTTTTTGCGATCGCTTAGGAGAAATACTGTGTCAGAGATGTTGTGGTCAGTGGTTGTACCCACTTATAATCGACTACCAATTTTGCAAAAATGTCTAGCAGCGTTGGAAAAACAGACCATAACCCAGCCTTACGAAATTTTGGTGATTGATGATGGCTCATCCGATGGCACGGTAGAGTTTTTGAGAGTCAATAGTGATCGGTACCCACATTTGCGCCTATTAACCCAAGACCATGCCGCTGCCGCCACAGCCCGCAATTATGGCATTGACTCAGCCAAGGGTAAATACATTGCCTTTGTCGATAGCGATATTACTGTTAATCCTGAATATCTCCAAGCCCATACCGAAACCCTAGCTCAAGGTGAAAAAGTCTATAGCTATGGCAGGATCATCGACACTAGCAATTTGGAAGCACCTGATTCTGAGCCTGTCTCCGCGATACCATATTTTACGGCTGCTTTATTTGACACTTGTAATTTAGCGATCGCTCGTAAATGGCTGTTAGAAGCAGGAAAATTTGATACTGGCTTTTTCCAATACGGTTGGGAAGATTTTGAGTTAGGAATGCGCGTTAAAAAATTAGGTTTAAAACGTTTGACCTGTGCAGGGGCGATCGCTTTCCATTACCATGCGAAGTTTTCCATTGATAAAATGCCTCGGTTGCTTGATTTAGAAGAACAGCGTGGTCGCATGAGCATTATTTTTTATCAAAAACATCCGACATGGGAAGTCAAGTTAATGATTCAAAAAACTTGGCTACATCTTGCCCTATGGGGGATTCTCACCCTCGGTGGTACGCTTAATGACCGCACGCTTAAGCCTCTATTAACATGGCTATGCGATCAAGGTAAATCCGAAATTGCAATGGAGATCTTTCGGATTTATATGAATTGGTACACCGTGATTTGGATGTATCGCAATTGGGATAAAGAAAGTAAGTTACTCTTCAATAATTGAGAATAGGGGGCGCAAAGCACCGCCTATTCTCAATTATTGATGTTACGTAGAAGGAATCCTTGCCATAGCATAGGTCTGGGGCTGGCACGGTGGCGCAGCCCCTACAGAACATGAATTGTTTCAGGTAGGGGCAATGCCCCCGTGCTTGCCCTGTTATGCTTGCAGCAAGAGATTCATTATCTGCGTTCCAAGTAACATCAGTTATTAGTTGCGTGAAAATGATTATAAATATGCTGAGCTAACTTCTTGCCGATACCATCAGTTTCAGCAATCTGTTCGACTGTTGCTTGACGAATGTAATCAACGGAATGGAATTTCTCAAGCAGAATCTTTTGGCGATGATGACCTAAACCTGTAATTTGATCGAGATGCGATCGCTGCATTCTTTGACTGCGTTTTTTACGATGGAATGTAATCGCGAAGCGGTGAGCTTCATCACGCAACCGCCGCAGCACCTGTACTCCTGCTCGTTCTGGATCGCCGCTCACAAGAGGCTCTGACTGCTCAGGCAAAAAGATTTCCTCACGTTTTTTGGCAAGGCTAATCACGGTTAGGCGATCGCGCAAACCCAACTTATCAATAATCTTCATTACCGATGAAAGTTGACCCTTGCCACCATCGATCATTACGACATCGGGGAAGTCATCTGGTGGATTGGAAATTGAAGATTGGGAATTGCTAAAATTGGAGTGATTTCTGAATCTTCTGGCAATTACTTCGGCGAGGCTGGCAAAATCGTCAGAATGTCCAGTTTGAATGTCAGGATTACGGATTTTGTAATGGCGATAATGTTGCTTTGCGGGAATGCCATCAATAAATACTACTTGGCTTGCCACGGCATCGGAGCCTTGAATGTGGGAAATATCATAACCTTCAATACGATGGGGCAAGCTATCGAGATTAAGAATTTCTGCTAAGTCTTCCAATCCTTGCAAATTCCGATCGCTCTGTTTTTGAATTCGCGCTAACTCATACTGAGCATTGCGTTCCACCATCTCGATTAGTTCGGCTTTGAGTTGACGCTGTGGTGAGGCGATCGCGACTTTGCGCCCTTTGCGATCGCTTAACCATGCTTGCAAAATCTCTACTTCAGGCAATTCTAATTGGGTATGCACTTCATTGGGAATTTCGACAGGATCGCAGTTTTGATAATGGGCTTCTAAAGTTCGTTGCAAAATTGCCTCTGGTACATCACTTTGACTATCCGCCACAAAGGCAAGTCTTCCCACCAAGCGTCCTGCTCTAATTTGAAATAACTGAATACAGGTATGTTGCTCGTCCTGTGCCATGGCGATCGCATCACGAGAAACTGTATCATCTGGCAGGGAAACCTTTTGATTTGAGTTGAGGTTTTGCAAAACTTGGATGCGATCGCGTAGATCAGCTGCCTTCTCAAATTCCAAAGCTTCCGCCGCCGCTTCCATTTTCTCGGTAAAGGTTTCCACTAATTCGCTAGATCGTCCCTGAAAAATCATCGCTACTTTTAACATTGTCTTGCGATAATCATCTGGTGAAACGAGTTGCTGGCATACCCCAGGACATAAGCCCATGTCATAGTTCAAACAGGGGCGATCTTTAAACATTGGGATCGGTCTTTGGCGGAGTGGGAAAGCGCGTTTGATAATTCCCAAAGTCCGCTTGAGGTTAAAAACATCGACATAGGGACCATAGTATCTATCCTTTGTGCCGCCCATCTTGCGTTTGCGGGTAATAAAAATGCGCGGATAGTCCTCTGACCAAGTAATACAGACGTAGGGATATTTTTTATCGTCCTTGAGGAGAACGTTGTAATAGGGTTGATATTGCTTAATCAGGTTTGCCTCAAGGGCGAGGGCTTCAGATTCAGAGTCGGTAACGATGAATTCTATTTCATGTACCAACTGCACCATCATAGCGATGCGTGGTGATAGGTCTTGACTGCTGCGAAAGTACGATCGCACCCGATTACGTAGCGCCTTCGATTTACCGATATAAATTACGCCATCATGGCGATCGCGCATGAAGTAAACCCCTGATTCTAGGGGGATTTCCTTTAATCTCGCCTGTAGTTTTTCGGGGTTTTGTAGAAGCGGATCAGTCATCGTTCAATCATATCAAATTCTTATGAATCGAATTTTCGTTCACAAGAATATTCTCATAATGATCCCAAAGAAATTGCTAAAAAATTGCAAATAATTGCCCCTCATTCTGGAAATAGGTGACAAGATAGACCATATGTCAATCCGTCCTGATTTTGAAATGAGCTGCTAGTAAGCTCCAATTGACCGAGATCCACTCTACAGGAGCAGCAAGATAGGGCAACCTAGTCATGAAAAAAAACAACTTAATTTCAGTGGTCGTAATCATTGGGCTAGTTTTTGCAGCTAGCATTTGGTATGCCCGCAATAATGGATTACTACCAGTTGCCGCAGGTGACGAAGCAGTTTTATATGATGGGCTTTTTAATACGATTTTGGCGATCGCCTTCGGATTTTTCCTGATCGTTGAAGGCGTTTTGATCTATTCGATCATCAAGTTCCGCCGCCGTAAAGGTGATGATACCGATGGACCTGCTATCCATGAGAACTTAAGCCTAGAAATAATTTGGACGGCTATTCCCACAGTGATTGTGATGTGGGTAGCTATCTATAGCTTTGATGTATATACCGCCATGCAAGGATCTCAAAACCTTGATGCTATGGCTCACGGTGGAATGCACCATACTGTGGCTAAACATGAAAGAGGCGGAATGCCGATGTCAAAAGCAACTCTTGCATCCTCAAATAGTGATGGGACGTTAATGGCAGGGACAATGCCTGCTGGCGGGGACGATGTGATCGCAATCAATGTTAGCGCGATGCAGTTTGCATGGATATTTAACTACACCGATGAAATTGCGACGGCTGAACTCCATGTACCATTGGGCAAAAAAGTACGCCTAAACATGAATGCTGTAGATGTACTTCATGCCTTTTGGGTTCCCCAATTACGTATCAAGCAAGATGTAATCCCAGGACGCGAAACCTTCTTAGAATTTACACCCCGTGTTGTTGGCGAATACCCTGTAGTCTGCGCTGAATTATGTGGTTCTTATCATGGTGGTATGCGGACTACGATGGTAATTGATACCCCTGAAGACTATCAAGCATGGTTAAAGGAGCAGCAAGAAGTGGCAAGTAATGATCCCGAAGCGATCGTTGCGACAAATTCAAGATCGTCAGTATCGCAAATGTCTGAGCAAGAATATCTAGCTGGGAAAGTTGCTCAACTCGGCGGCGAACATCAGCACATGATGATGAATCATTAACGAATAATCAACTAAATGGGCTAAGTCTAGTTTGGCTATGTCCAAATTGTTAAATCCCAAAACAGCAATTATTTTACAAACATTCTCCTATGACCCAAACCCTTACCCCAACCCAAAATTCGGGTGCATCGGGAACAGAACCCACCAAAACCCCTTGGTGGGAGTTCTTCACTTTTAGCGTTGATCACAAGGTAATTGGGATTCAATATCTTGTTACTTCCTTTGTATTTTATTTAGTAGGTGGGGCGCTTGCATCTGCTGTACGTGTCGAACTAGCAACACCCGACTCGGATCTGGTTGATCCCGCCTTTTATAACAGCTTGTTTACCATGCATGGCACGGTGATGATCTTTTTATGGATTGTACCTGCGGTCACAGGTGGGTTTGGTAACTACCTAATCCCCTTAATGATTGGGGCGCGTGACATGGCTTTCCCTCGCTTGAATGCGATCGCCTTTTGGTTGACGATTCCTGCGGGGATGTTGTTGATGAGCAGTTTCTTTTTTGGCCCTGCCTCAACGGGTTGGACAGCCTATCCTCCTTTGAGTATTTTGACCAATGAACATATTGGTCAAGCAATTTGGATTAGCAGCATTATTTTGGTGGGAACCTCCTCGATTTTGGCTGCGGTGAATTTCATTGTCACGATCTGGGCGATGCGGATGCCTGAGATGGATCTGTTTAGTATGCCCCTGTTCTGTTGGGCGATGATGGCAACCTCAGTACTTGCGCTTTTGGCAACACCAGTATTAGCAGGAGCAATGGTGCTATTAGGCTTTGATCTGTTGATTGGCACAAACTTCTTTAATCCCACAGGTGGCGGCGATCCTGTCGTGTACCAACATTTATTCTGGTTCTATTCGCACCCCGCCGTCTATGTGATGGTTTTGCCCGTATTTGGGATCATTTCTGAAGTTTTACCTCCCCATAGCCGCAAACCCATTTTTGGTTACAAGGCGATCGCCTATTCCAGCATGATGATTTGTGCATTGGGTTTATTTGTATGGGCGCACCATATGTTTACCAGTGGCACGCCTGATTGGCTGCGGGTCTTCTTTATGGTAGCTACATTGCTAGTTGCTGTACCTACTGGCATTAAGGTATTTAGTTGGGTAGCTACCCTTTGGGGTGGTAAGTTACGCTTAGAGAGTCCCTTGCTATTTGCGATGGGCTTTATCTCTACATTCCTAATCGGTGGCTTGAGTGGAGTTATGCTTGGTTCAACTCCAATTGATATCCATGTTCACGATACTTATTTTGTAGTTGCCCATTTCCACTATGTACTTTTTGGTGGAAGCGTTTTTGGCATTTATGCAGGGTTATATCACTGGTTCCCGAAAATGACAGGTCGGATGTTAAATGAATTTTGGGGCAAGGTGCATTTTGTGCTTACCTTTATTGGAATGCACTTAACCTTCGGTCCGATGCATATTCTGGGCTTACAAGGTATGCCGCGCCGCGTAGCTCAGTACGATCCTCAATTTGCACCAATCAATGTAATCTGCACTATTGGTGCTTTTGTACTGGCGATTTCTACAATTCCTTTTGTAATCAATGCAGTCTATAGTTGGTTTAAGGGCGAACAAGCACCTGATAACCCTTGGGATGCCTTGACTCTAGAATGGACAACCTCTTCACCACCAATTCCCCATAACTGGATTGGTGAGCCTGTTTTATTGAATGGGCCCTATGACTATGGTGAAGAATATAAAGATGCTCGCAAAGAAGCGATCGCTGCATCTCAAGCCGCAACCTAATTTCCCAGTTTCCTAAACAAGGGGCTTGATGCCCCTTGTCTGTAATACCAAAGCACAAAATGGCGTAGCCATTTCGTGCTTTCAAAGCCCTTACAGGGTTTAGTTTTTAATTCACAGAAGTGTTGCCACACTTTTGTGAATTGGTATAATCCTATCCATTTATCCAAACATCAATCTATGCAAGGATCGATCGCTCCAGTTACAACACAAGATGAAGCAATTCATGGTCATGCCGCCGAAGCTGCTGGCCATGCTGAACATCCAGATCTCAGGGTTTTTGGCTTGATTGTTTTCCTGATTTCTGAGGGAATGTTGTTCTTTGGTTTGTTTGCTGCTTATTTGACTTTTCGCTCTGTTGCCACGTCTTGGCCGCCTGAAGGTACTCCCGAACTTGAACTGCTCTTACCAGGGATCAATACAATTATTCTGGTATCCAGTAGTTTCGTAATTCATCAAGCCGATCACGCAATTAAAGAAAATAAAGTCAAAGCGACTCAACTCTGGTTTGTTGCCACATTTATTATGGGCGCGATCTTCATCGCTGGACAGATATATGAGTACCAACATCTAGAGTTTGGGCTGACCACAAACCTGTTCGCCAGTACCTTCTATGTCTTAACAGGCTTTCACGGCTTGCACGTAATTATTGGTCTGTCACTAATTGCCGCAGTGCTAGTGCGATCGCTTAAAGCTGGTCACTACAGAAACACTAGTCATTTTGGTATCGAAGCTGCTTCTGTATATTGGCACTTTGTCGATATTGTCTGGATTGTCTTATTTTTATTGCTTTATATTCTGTAGACAACAAAAAAGAGGCGACGCAATGCGTCGCCATTTTTTTTAGTGGCTGAGTGGCGGCGCGAAGCGCCGCTACTCAGCTTTCTGGTTCAAAACTTACATGCTGTAGGACTACCCTTTCTTAACGTCAGTTCGACGAAAGCGAAAAATGGGAGGAATCGCTAGGCGACTCCTCCCATTTTTCGGCATTTGCGGCTTGCAAAGCAATCCGCAAATGCCGATATCAAACTCACTTTTTTTAAGCAAAATTTATTTCTCAATCTTGAAAGAAGTAATAAAGCGATCGACATCGGATGCAGCAATTTTGTCGGCAGCCCCTAATGCAAATACTTGATACAAACGATTGTCAGCCAAACAAAATCTACCCTTCATTGACACATCTGTAGTTTGAACTTTGCCACTAGCCTCAAAATCGCGACAAGGTATATCTCCAAGTAAGTATTCTTTTTCAGACTTGATTTCGCCTTTGAGATTAGAAACTGAACCTTTGACCGAATCTGCCAAACCTTTTTGGATATCAGCAGGATTGGCAATTTTGTTAGGGAAATCAGCATAGCCCACAAAATATCCTGAGTCATTGGCTTCAGCAATCACCATATTCAGCTTAATAGTTCCCACATCAGTCTTTTGGTCTTGAGACTGCTCTTGTGGCTTACTAGGTAATTGGATACTAAATTTCCCAGCCGATGATTTGTAATCCTGCCAAGCATTAGTACTTGTGGATTTATTGTCTGTTTTGGCATCAGGAGTACTTTTACTGTCCTTAGGCTTTTCAGAAGGTTTGTCATCAGGCTTTGCTGTGGGAGTAGCCGTAGATGTTGCAGCTACTGTGGGAGTTGTGTTATCAGCTACAGGGGTAGATGGAGTGCAAGCACTAACTGCAAATAAGACTAAACCAGCAGCAAGGGAAATATACTTTTTCATGATAAGACCTTCGATTGGGCAATAAGCTTGAAGCTCGTTAGATACTATATCGTGCCTTGTAATCTCCAAAACCATTTTTTTGCAAGCCAGCCTGCGGCTGGATTAAAGGCAGCGCGAAGCGCCGCCTTTATTAGCTAATCATCATCTGTATCCAAATTTTGATGTTCACTGCGACGAGACTCTCGGCGATAGCGCTTTTTTAGTAACCTTGGTTCCTGTTGTTGCTTCCCATCGCTAGTATCTTTGACTTTGACAGAAGCATCCGCATTGGCTGTATTTTTTAGCTTTTGTTGATAGGCGATCGCCTCTTCTAAATATGCTAAGTAATGCTCGTAACGTTCCCAATCGCCACGCACAATGCAATGTGGTTCATCGCGACGATGTAAACAATTATTAAAATGACAAACATCTCCTGAAGCCAATCTTTGTCTTGCTTCAGGAAAACAATCCGCTAATTCTTGCGGTGTAACTGTCAAATTAGGTTGCATAAAACCTGGAGTATCAGCAAGATATCCGCCCGCAGGTAAATTAAATAACTCGACATGTCGGGTCGTATGTTTTCCATGTCCTAAGCGTTGAGAAACTTCACCAACACGGACTTGCAAATTAGGGATTAATAGATTAATTAGGCTCGATTTGCCAACACCTGACTGTCCTGCCACGACAGTTACACCAGTCTGTAAATGCTGTGCTAGTTCTTCAAGCCCTTCTTTGGTATAGGTGCTAATGGCGATTGGTGAATAGCCCCAAGACTTTAGGCGATCGCGCCATGTCATCCATACCGCATCATTAACTAAATCGCGTTTGTTTAGACACAACAAAACATCAACCTGAGTGCTTTCGGCTTTTACTAAAAAGCGACTTAGTTGATGTGGATCGGGGCTTGGTTCAGCTAAAGCAAAAACTAATAAAATGCGATCAACGTTTGCTACTGTTGGGCGATCAAGTAGATTACGACGGGGCGACACTTCTGATATGGCTCCACGTCCACCCTGCCAGTCTGGCTCTTCAACAATGACGCGATCGCCCACGCAGATCTGCTGCCCAATTTTTTTGAGTCGCGCCCGACGGGTGCAGAGCAGTTCATCAATAATCTGACTATATTTTTGTCCATACTCATCAAGCAACTCTAGATTGAAAGCTTGATCTAACATGACTCGATAATAGTTGGCTTGTACAGCCAAGACTGTACCTGTTATAGCCAACATAGGATAATTTGCATCATGCTTTTTGGACTGTCACCGCAAAAAAGCGATCGCGTTCTTCGATGCCTTTTACCTGATGACCATCAGAAATAAGGCTATTCGGAACTTGCTCAATTGGCTCACCACCATCTAGTAATACTTCTAGTAATTGCCCAGTTTCCAGTTTTTCTAGATGCAATTTTGCTCGCACAAAACTAAGCGGACAGGGAACACCACGTAAATCGATGGATTTGACTGCTTGAATGCACATATGTTTGTTTGCCTTTCTGTTTATTTAGTTTTGGTGATTAGTATCTCCCATCTCCAAAGCTCTAATGGTTAACTATACCGCCCAAAATGTCATCAAGAATCGCTTGCAAATAACTAATCCTAATTTCCGATAAGATGTTTATAGAAACCATTTGGTATCTAAAGCATATTCTAAAAGCTTTTCAGGTTTCTAGGTTTCATCTGTTTTGGTATACAAAACCCCATGATCTTATTAAATCGTTGAATTGCCGAATTAACGGTTACTTAAAAGCTATATATTTTGTCCGAAAAGATACCAAACGGGTTCTATACCTCCGCATTCAAACTCATTGCTCATGTTGCACAAACAAATATATATACAGATCGCCTGATGGACTACCTCGTAATCCTGCATTCCCCTCGTTTGCGACCCTCAATCTTGTACCACTATCGACACCAGCGGGAATCGTGATTTTCATCTTTTTTGCAACATTATTGAGTCCTAACCCATTACAGTTTTCACACTTATACTCATTGATTTGACCAGTTCCGCTACAAATGCTGCAAGTTTCTAGTTGCACAATTTCAATTTGTTTTTCGCAACCAAAAATGGCTTCACGAAATTCCAGTTTTAAGTCAAGCCTGAGATCTTCGCCTCTAGTTGGTTCACTTTGACTATGGGTTTGTTGCTGCTTAACTATCCTCGAAAATCCCCCAAAGAATCTCTTAAAGACATCGTTAAATACACCCATGTCAACCTCTTTCTTTGCTAAAGATATTTTCGTCATAGCTTTCTAAAATCCATGCATTGCATGGATTTTAGAAAGCTACTCTTACTTTTGGTTGCCAAATATACCGCCTAAGATGTCACCAATACCACCTTTAGCCGCACTGCCAAGTTGCTTCTCTTTGAGCTTCTCAAGCACTTCGCGCTCTTCATTTCCAATTTTGGTCGGAATATCAATTTTGATTCTGATTAAATGATCACCACGAGCTACAGGATTACCTAATTTAGGAACACCTAGGCCCTCAAGAGTCAAGACTGTATCTGGTTGTGTCCCTGCAGGAATCGTTAGAGGTTTCTTGCCATCTACAGTATTAACGGCAATTTTGTCACCCAAAATTGCTTGTAAATAGCTAATTTTGATTTCCGATAAAACGTTGATGCCTTCACGTTCAAACTCATTATCTGCTTGTACAAACAAGTAAACATAGAGGTCACCTGATGGACCACCACGTTGACCAGCATCACCTTCACTGGATACCCTTAATCTGGTTCCACTATCAACACCAGCAGGAATCGTAATTTTTAGTTTTTTGGTAACTTGATTTAGCCCTAGCCCATTACAACTTTCACACTTGTCCTCGATGGTTTGTCCAGTGCCGTTACAAGTTGGGCAAGTAGAAACTTGAGTAAAACTACCAAATGGTGTACGTGTCGCTCGGCGCACTTGCCCAGTACCGCTACAGGTTCCACAAGTACGAGGACGAGTCCCCGGTTTTGCACCAGTTCCACTACAAGTTCCACAGGTTTCTAGGTGAGAGATTTTGATTTGTTTCTCGCCACCAAAAACTGCTTCGCGAAACTCTAATTTCAGATCAAACCGTAGATCTTCTCCGCGAGTGGGACCACTGCGACGACGTGCTTGTTGTTGCCCCGTGTTAGAAAAGCCACTAAAGAAGCTCTCAAAGATATCGGCAAATCCGCCCATATCTCCCATATCGGGCGATCCACCACCGCTTGATACGCCAGCTTCGCCAAAGCGATCGTATCTTGCACGGGTTTCTGGCTCTGAGAGAACCTCATAAGCACGGTTAATTTCTTTAAATCGTTCATCTGCCCCCGTTTCTTTGTTGACATCGGGGTGATATTTTCGAGCTAAACGTCGATATGCTCGTTTGATTTCCTCTTTGTCAGTATTGCGATCAACTCCAAGGATTTCGTAATAATCACGCGCCATAGGGGGTTTCTCTGTCGCCTAAAGGATTCATAGACAATTATTCTAATTTAACGTAGCACTGATCGTTTGCTTACGCATATTGCTACGGGGTACGTTTTACCGCACATCAATAACTGCTAGCTATTAGTCATTAGCCGTTAGTTATTGAATTTCTTAGTGAGATTTTAGATTTACAGGCTAAAAAAACAACATCTAAAAGCTAAAAGCCAACATCTAGGGTCTGGTCTTGACGCTTACATTCCCTTGATTAACCAAGGTTTGACAGGCTAGACGGTAGTTATCAGGTTTGTTCTTGAGCTTCTTTAGCTCAAATTCTGTTTTTGGAGAGAGATTATCCAGCCCTTCAACAATTTCTACGACACAGGTGGCACATTGTCCATAACCATTACAGTTAGTGAGCTTCGCAACAAATTTATAGATGTCGATATTGTTTTCGAGAGCTTTTATGCGAAGGTTCGCGCCGTCCATAGCGATCGCTTCCTTGCCTTCATTCACAAACGTAATGTTTGCCATAGCTGAGTGTTATTTTTTGTTAATTTTTATTACTTAATTATTATCATATCAAAAGGGAAGCAATTAAAGAAACTCCAAAGAAAAAATGATCCATATATAGCGCTTTTCAAGCAAGCGAGGTACATAGGTTTGTTTCCCCGCCGAAGGCGGGGAAACAAACCTGTACTCCACTAGCCTGATACAGGCTATAAAACCCCAAAACGTTGTGGCGGGACAATGCCGCCATAACGTTTTGGGGTTTTATTGTGTTGTGTAAGTCTCCAGCATTAAGAAAGAGCTGAAAAATGAAAAATAAATTTTTGATGGCATGACTCTATCAAGCCACCAAAACTAAAGAAAGCCGAAATAACTGCTCTATGATATTTGAGGGCGATCTTTTGCTAAGCGCGGCTTAAAATAGATATATATGGCTATAATTCCTTCAAATTCAGACATAGAAACTCTTTCCCATGATTTACATAAGCTAGTTGGTAGTCTTGAATCAACTGAGCATGGAGAGCTAATTTACAGCGCTTTAAAAGCGATCACTCAACTAAGCCAAACTGATGCAGAGCGGTTAGACTGGAAAATCTTAGCGGGATCTTTGCAGGATATGCAAAAAGCGATCGCCATGTTTTATCCTTATCGCTTTAACCGAAAAGTAAGCATCTTCGGCTCAGCACGTACTGATGTTAATGCGCCTGAATATCGTCAGGCATTTGAGTTTGCCGAAAAAATCACTAAGCAAGGATTTATGGTGATTACTGGTGCAGGTGGTGGAATCATGGCTGCTGGTAACGAAGGTGCAGGTAGTAATTCCTTTGGCTTAAATATCACCCTGCCCTTTGAGCAATCAAGTAATGGTTTTTTATCTGAGGCTTCACGACTAGTCAGATTTCGTTATTTCTTTACGCGCAAATTATATTTTATAAAAGAGAGCGATGCGATCGCGCTTTTTCCTGGAGGCTTTGGTACGCAGGATGAATTCTTTGAATGTTTAACCCTTTGCCAAACTGGGAGAACAACACCACGCCCGATTGTTCTAATGGATAAAAAAGGTGGTGACTATTGGAATGATTGGGATGTATTTGTTCAGAATAATTTGCTTGAGAGAGGGTTGATTACTAAAGAAGACCGAAGCTTATACAAAATTACTGATGACATTGATGAAGCCTGTCAATTTATTGCTTCGTTTTATAGTGTTTATCACTCTTGTCGATGGGTTGAAGATTTATTTGTAATTCGTTTGCATGTCGAAATTACTGATGAACATTTAGAGCGCCTAAATGATAATTTCAGCGATATTTTAACTAGTGGCAAGATCGAACTTAGCGCAGCTCTTCCCAAGGAGGTCAATGAGCCACACATTATTGATTTGCCACGTTTAATTATGCGATTCAATCAACATGGATTTGGGCGCTTATATGAGTTAATTGCTGCGATTAATGACACCTGTGATAGTGGCAATCCACTAGTTTGTCATCCTGAACAACGCTAACTTAGATCTTGCACCATTCCGAAAATCGTTAAGTGGGAATGGGTTTAAGAACAATTTCAAAGCCATGACGGGCAGCAATATCGGCACTAATTTGAAGATACCTGAGAAGTTTCAACCA
>Ga0172372_10006492_pt1 | contig 15938 bp, 11 predicted proteins | sample LakKiv5m_2_FD_114544 | JGI IMG/M metagenome (GOLD analysis project Ga0172372, IMG submission 114544) | Freshwater microbial communities from Kabuno Bay, South-Kivu, Congo - kab_092012_9.5m | ecosystem: Environmental > Aquatic > Freshwater > Lake | place: Democratic Republic of the Congo...
TTTGGCGTTCCTTTCTAAGAGCGGCAGTAATTCCTTCATCTCGTGGGAGCTGAATTCGATATGGGCGCTGGGATGTTGGCGCAGCAGAGGGGCGAGAAGCGGAATAAGAACGGAACGATTAACGGAGGAAAAACTGGCCAAGCGAAAAACTCCGGCCAATTCTTCTTTACTGGCTAACTTACTTTTCTGGCGGTACTGGTTGTAGCGCGATAAAAAACTTTCTTCGTGAGATAGCTGGGCGCGCGCAAAGGCGAGGAGCTCGACGCCGGCACTGGTTAATTCCAACCCTGCTTGCAGGCGTATAAAAAGTGGAGATTGCAGGAGTTCTTCTAGACGAGCAATCTTTTGCGAAGTGGCGGATTGAGTAAGGCCAAAGCTGCGCGCACCAGCACTAAAAGAACCTTGCTTATGCACTTCTAAAAAGGCCGCCAATTGGTCGCTGCTGAGATTCATAATGGTTTCATCCGTGCCGCTGTCGATGCAGGTATTAATATTATTAATGACTATATCAAATATATTAATTTTATCAATAGCTATCACTGCTTTATAAATGGCATCCGTAACAAGCGGTTCTGCCATAGGGGCGGGATCCAAAAGGAGTGTTTATGCAATTTTCAATAAAAAAGCCGGTGGTGGCGCTGGCCTTGATGACTAGTTTTTATGCCAATGTTCCGTTGCTCGCCCATGCCGAGTCGGAAAATGATGCAAGCGTGGTTGTGGGGGCAGTTCCAACTTTGTATCAGTGTTATGGCCAGGGCCAAACTTTGACGGTGCTCAATTTAGGCGAACCAAAAGTTGACGTGGTTGTGACTGAGTACCAAGACGGCAACAGCGCTGAAACGTTGAAGTGGTCTTTTCATGGCCAGCAAACAGAATTTGCTGATCCAACTGGTTCGCTTTTTACGCGTGAAACATTTTCGCTGCAAGAAGAAGGCGGTTTGGATGCGACTCTGCAAGTTGTCAGCGTACCAGTTTTTGGCAGAGGCGGAGGCGGGCGTGGCGGATTTGGTAGAGGTGGGCGTGGTGGTTGGGATAATCCCATCGCCAAAAAAGTAAGTGCCTCCTTAACTTATCTAAAACAAAAAATAAGTTATGAGTGTTTTTAAAAAAATACAAAAGCTATTCTCGGGGAAGAGTAAAATCTTCCTCGGGATTTTCTCTTTGCTTCTGCTGGGGATTTTTTTGGCGATGATGCTGTCATTCGTTTTTGCACCATCTGCCACTGTGATATTTGAATCCGAGGAATCCAAAACCCTCGAGGGTAAACCTGTCTTCAATCAAGTTTGGTTAGAGAAAAGTGATGAGCAAGAAGATATCTGGGCCATGCGCCAATCCCATCACGGTGCGAAGTTTTATCCCGCCGATCAACTAAGAATTGTGATCAATAAAAATACTAGGCCCTATCGCGCCAGCTTTTTCCAATACAGTGAAAAAAATGGCAAGGCCTTCGAAGAAGTCCAATATCGCGCCAGTTGCTTTGCTTGCCATGCCAATGGCCCGCGCGCGCTAAGGCCAGTGCTTAATTCTGAGATCTTTCCCTTGGAAGTGAAAAGTCGCTTATTAGTCGCGCTGTGGAATTTTAAAATTAAAAGTTATGGCAGAGTGGAGACTGCGCCAGAGACATTGATTAAAGAAAAAGTCAGAGCGGTGAAATTAAAATTTGAAGGCGCCATGGATCAAGATATTTTAAAAGTGAAAACCTGCCTCTATTGCCATAGCGACGGGAGCGATCCAGACGGTCGTTGGTGGCAAAATCACAAGCGCGCCCCGCTGCTTCGTCAGCATGCCATGAGTATTCAACATTTGGTGGAAACTAATCAGATGCCGCCTTTTCCCTTTAAGCTTGAAGAAGCGGAGAGGGAGGCGATTCAACAATTTATCAATGGAATGTGAATGAGAATGTGAATGGGGTCTTAATGGTTAACGCCGGGGTCAGAGGCCCCACCACCATTCGGGTTTCCACCAGGTGCATTGGCAGGCGAAGCTTGGCGATTGGCACCAGCGCCACTGGCATCGCCATCCTGGTTGATATAGTGGGTGAGTCCACTGCAATGGGAGAGAGCAAATTGAGAACCTAAATTGTTTTGGTAAGAGCGGAAATTAATTTCAAAGCGGTAGCGCTCCACAATTGCCTGAACCATTTTAGCTTCTTCGCTACTAAGCGACAGGCCGAAGGCCAACCAAGCGGCATCAAACGGATTAACATTGATGGCAATTTTTCCAATGGTCATTTTTAAAAATACTTTCCAGGTTGTGGGGATGTTAGCAGCGTTAATTTCTTCTTTGAAGCGCGAAACTTTGTAGGTCCGAATGGCGCTAATGCGAGCGGCACTGGCCGAGTCGTCGAGGGCCGCGGCCACGATACCACCGAGTAAATGGCCCGCGCCCGATTTGTTGTTGGCGGCAATTTCACCGCGACAAGTGATGAAAGCACTGGCGATCACATGATAGTAGTCACCTTGATAGGAGCTATAACCGTCGTTACATAAAGTGTCCGTAATTCGCGCTAGCGACGCATTGGTTTTGGCGAGATTGGCCACGGCCGTTTTGCAGTTACTTCCAATCTTATTGCCTTCGCTGACCTTGTCACTGGAATAACCGACCCCTTTGATCGCCGGGCTTTGATAGAGCTGGGAGGGGGCATTGGGTTTTATTTTATCTAAAATTTGGGCGCGGCAATCAGAAGTTTGTTCGCCCAGTGTATTGGCCATATTGTCGTGACCATAGACGGCCATAACTTTCATGGCCATATATTTATTGCCGCCAGAAAAACTTAAGGCCTTGTCCCAAATTTGATCAGTGCCTGGTGTTACATCGATGGGCGACACACCCACATCTTTCCAGGGTTCGAGCTTGGCCTTGTTGGCAGCGGTCCACGTTTCATCTTGTTCTCTCAACCAACGATAAAAAGCAAAGGAAGCGCGAAAAAAAGCAGGCTCTGTCACCAGCGAAGTCGCCATATAAGATTTAATGCCATTGTTGGCATGGCGATCCGTGGTCTGATTGCCGTGATTGTATACTTGGCGATAGGCCGACAAGCGCGGCAGTGGGTCTGCTCCTTGATTTTCCACGTCGGGGTCGTAGTAATTTTCAGAGATGGTACAGGAGTCAAGCAGGTAGGCGTGTTTGCCGCGAATGAATTGAGCAGCGGTTGCGCCGATCATGGGAGTCAGCCGCTGCAATTTTTCTTCCCTGGTTTCCGCCGCAACACTGCTGGAAAATGGCATCAATAGCAGTGCCATGGCCCAAGCGAGTGGTGTTTTGAAAAGGGTTGAAATGACCACTGGAGATTCCATGCCTCCTTATCGGACTAGGAGGGTCAAAAATTAAAATTGATTTCTAGGCAAAACTGAAATTAAATTAAGGGGTTATCTTTGAAAAGGAGCCCTTCATGTTGCGCCTCTTTGCTGGCCTCGATCCCGGTCGCACTACCAAGCAGAGTTTGAACACTCTTTGCTATGGAATTGAAAATGCCCGCTGGGTCCATTGGAATAATATGCACGTCACTTTGCGCTTTATTGGCGAAACCTTGGAGTACAAGCGAATCGTGCAGGCGTTAGATGAAATTGATTTTCATCCTTTTGAAATTAGCGTGCGCGGTGTCGGCATTTTTTCCAACAAAGATATACCTCACACCCTTTATGCGACCGTCGAAGAATCGGAAGATCTAAGCAACCTGCAAGCTCTGATTGAAAAAAAATTGCGTGAAATAGGACTGCCGCTCGATAAGCGCGCCTTTCATCCGCACATTACTTTAGCGCGCTTAGATGAACGAGCGCCGGGCGCCCAGATTGCCGATTTTCTCACGCGCCATGTGCTTTACACCATTCCTTCAATGAAGATTGAGGATTTTTCCTTGTATTCCAGCAAGCGTCGCGATACAGGCTCCGAGTATACGATTGAGCAATCTTTCGCCTTAACCTAATCGCTAGGAACCGCGGCGTGTGTGGCATCAGTTTTATTTTTAATCCCCAGGGTCTAAGTCCTGATGAGAAAAAAATGCTCGAAGGCATGATGGCCTTGCAATTTCATCGCGGCCCCGACGGCCAAGGAATCGCGTGGGGAAAAAATTGGGGACTGGCACATAATCGCTTGGCGGTCTTAGATCAAACTCACATACAAGAATTAAATAATGGGCCATGGCCAGATGAAGACCAGCAAATCGTCTTGAGCTTCAATGGCGAAATCACGAACTACCAGCAGATCAAAAAAAAACTCATGGAACAAGGGGTGAAATTTACCACCACTAGCGACACTGAAGTTTTGGCGCGAGCCTGGAATTTTTATGGCCCGAGTATTGTGGCCAGCTTAAGTGGCATGTTCGCTTTTGTTCTTTGGGATCAGAAGCGCCAAAAAATTTTTATCGCGCGAGATCGCCACGGCATAAAGCCGCTCTATCAAAAGCGAAACGGTAAATCAGTCTTTCTGTCCAGTGAGATAAAAGCACTCAAGGCCACGGGGCCACTGACATTAAACCCGCGCGCTTGGCAGGAATTTTTAATTTTTGGATATGCCTCAGGTCCAGAAACGCTTTACCAAGAAGTGCACTCCATCCCTGCGGGAAAACTTGGAGCACTCGAAGTCCATGGCGGAGCGTGGGAGTGGACAGACTTTCATAATCTAAGCGATCAAGAATTACAGCAAAGTTTTAATCCGCCGCTGCTTCATGCTGGAAGTTCAAATGACGACATCCAGCAGCTCCTTATGAGTACAGTGACTCAGCACTTAAGTAGCGACGGAGGCATGGCGCTGCTCTTGTCGGGTGGACTCGATTCAACTTTTCTGGCCCACGTGATGGCCCAGCAACTAGGCACGAAGGCCTTTCATAGCTACAGCATTGTTGTCGAAGACGATCTCAATTCCGAATTATCTTACCAAGAGCAAGTGGTCCAAAGGCTCGGACTTCAGCATCATAGTGTTAAAATGGGGGCCAAAGAATTCATGGCCAATTTTGAAAAAGCACAGGGGGCCATGGACGCGCCCGTGTTTCATCTCGGCAGCGTTCTGTTGTTGGAACTTTACCGTCAAGTGAGCGCGACAAGTAAAGTGGCCATGACGGGGGAAGGGGCCGATGAATTATTTGCTGGTTACCCGCGCCATCATATGGACGAAAAATTATTGCACAAGCGTGCGCTGCAATTTTCAAAGGAGACGGACCTTCTTCCACCGGCCTGGAAATTTTTAGAAACGTACTATTATGATTTACGGCGAATAGCCCATTCTCCAATGCGCTTAAAAAAAATGCTGCAGGAAAATTGTTGGTCTGATTCAATTGCGAGTAGTGGTGAATTGCATGCTGGATTGTATAGAAGACTGGAAGCGCTCCAGCCGCTTAGCAATCAGACGGTTTTACAACACGACCGACATTTTCATCTCGAAGCGCTGCTTACTCGCCAAGATCGCATGTCGAGTGCCGTCAGTGTCGAGTGTCGCGTGCCTTTTTCTGACCCTCAATTGTGGTGGGCGCTTCAGGCGGTGTTAAGTGATGAAGGCCAATACCAACGCTGGCAAAATAAACTTCCCCTGCGGCAATACTTAAGTGAGTTTTACCCAGACTCGTTTGTGAATAGGAAGAAGAAGGGATTGGGATTACCTTTAAGGCAATGGCTTTTGAAACCACCGATGCGGGGGCTTTTGGATATCTTGTTTTCCAATAAGGCCAAGCAGCGAGGATGGTATAATTACTCGCAAATAGAGCAGGAAATTCGCCAATTTGAAGTCAGTGATTCGACTTCGGCCCAATATTTATTTCGTTTGATACAAGGTGAGGCGTGGCTACAAATGGTCGGTCTGTAAAATTTTCCAGGTAATTTTTTTCACGGTCTTAAAGTTCTGCAAGACGTCCTTTTTTAATCGTTATAGCTCTCGCCCCATCAGGGTTGGAAAGGGTTCAAAAAGGGGTGTCCTATTAAATCGATTAATGTTTTGAAAATTTTGGGTATGACTACTTTGATAAGTGTCTCTGCCTTGGCACAAGATAGAGGAGCGGAAACTGATTATGATCCAGGTCCGCCTAAAAAATCGAAGTGGCCTGATTTGTTTGCAGAAACTCCCAACTATTTGGCCTTTGGCCAAGAAGTATTGGGCGGCAGTGGCGATAAATTCCGTTGGATGATGGGTCCCATGTTTTATCGCGGACGTCTCGCTCCAGGAAAGGTGCGTGTCTTTGTCGTCGGGCAAGAAGGCGCGCAAGATGAGAATATTTCAAATCGCTCTTTTACTGGTTCCACCGGAACCAATATGCAAAACTTTCTTAATTATCTCGGGATTAATTATAGCTACTTGTTTATGAATACTTTTGTTTACACCATAAACGGCCAATACACAGGGCCCGATGGTGCTTCACCAGAATTGTATTGGTTGGCGCAAGATGAAAATTCAATTGTTACGCGCCACCGTCATTCTCTTTTTAATTATATGCTAGAGCAAAATCGCGACACCTTGTCACTCGTCGTAGGTGTTGGGGCCGCAGGAAAAGATTCTGTGGCCACTTGGTTTACCTCGCTTGGTTCAAAATGTAACAAGAACCAGCTTTCTTCTAAAGGTGGATTTTGCGAAGGGCGCGGCAACTTAAAAGGTGTTATTGCTGTGGGCGTGCTTCACCCGGGTGGTGCAAGCAAAGGCGGATCGGCCGAGGCCATTGCTGCTGATTTTCAAAACAAGGCCGAAGTTGTGGCCGATTTTATTTCACAAGATGATAACTGGTTGCCGCTTGATAAAGGTGCGCGCCGCAATTTTGGGCAACCTTTTCGTTATCGCTATGCCTCGATTCCTCATCGCGATTTCCCATTCGGAACCAATTGGCGCATGGGCGCACAGGGAACGACTTCGAATCGCCAAGGTGCAGATTCTATCCAAGTATTTTCTGCCCGCGGAACTTATAATGACAAATCTTCTTCCTACGATGCGCCACGCTCAATGCTGACAAGTGCGCCTCAGGAATTGGAAAAAGGTGACGTTGGTTTCGAGCCACCAAAAAGTGAGGACGGTCGTCGTCAATTTGACGAAGGGCCAGGTCGTTTTGCTGGGGCCTTGATCGATTTGTATAAAACAGTAGAAGGGCAAACGAATTCAGACGCTACTTTTGGGCCAAACGGTTCTTACCGCGGTCGCTTAGATCAGGCCAAGGTGTTGGTGTTGGCGGATCAAACTTGCCATACTGATTTGTTTTCGGCCCGCGCTCTTACAGGTGCTGGCGGTCAGCGCATTCAAACTTTACTTAATGCCATTGGTGCAGGATCAGAATATGCCATTGTGCGCACTCTTCCGGTGGATTCATTGGATGATGCCAGCGCTAAAGTTGTGGCCTTGGCCACCAGCGACCGCGTCCAAGACGCGCGCTTGAAACTCCTTAATCAAATTATGCGTGCGAGTGATACGCAAGTTGTCCTGGCGATTGGTCCAGTGGCCGAAGCCGTCGTGGATGGATTAGATCTAGGCGTTTCTGTGGTGAAGTTAGATTCGCCCACAAGTAAGGGCCATGAAGAACAATGGAATAGTCAGTTGGTGAAAATAAAAAAGGCGGCCGGTTTAAAAGGCCGTGGTAGCTACGGTGGATCACTCACCGTGATACCACGGGAAGATTTGCCAGCGCTTACTCGCTGGTGGATGGGCACTGATGGCGATCGCGCGGCCAAGGGTTATAAGCAGGTAGGTGGAAAGAAGGTTTATTCTCCCCATTACTATCGCTTCTATGCACCTAATTGGTCGGCCAAATCGCGCAATATGCGATTAAGTTCAGAAGAAAAAGAATCAGCGGAGTTGTACCAATAGACGAGGGTATAAAAAGCTGTGAAATAAGGCCGGGCCCCCCTATGCCCGGCCTTTTTTATGAAAAAAATTCACAAAACTAGACAACTGTACAGTAAATGTTTATATTCGGTGCGCAAGTCAATAAGGGTTTTGGATTGGGACATTTTATGAAGCTAAATTATGGAAAACTGGTTCATTCTGCACTTTTAACCGCCATGCTGCTGGGTCTATTGGCCTTAGTTGATTCTACGGCGAAGGCCGAGGTTCATGAATTTATGGATCTGCAGGCCCACGGAACCATGCATATTCCTTGGCCATTTTTTGCTCCGGCCTTGCAGTGGATTCCCGAAGGCAAGAAGGTTAAGGAAGGGCATAAACACCTCTTTCGCAATGTCATGCATGCTGATTATTACAAAAATAATAGCGCCACTCGCATCGTCATTAACGGTGCGATGGTGGCCGAACGCGCGATAACCAAAAAGCAGACTGTGCGTTTGATGTTGAAACAAATTGAATACATCGATCAATTTGTGCAAAACAATTCAGAATATTTTGCGGTGGCGCGCACGCCAGAAGAAGTGCGCCATCTTGTGGCCAATACCAAGAAAACTATTTTCATTCATTCTATCGAAGGAGGGCGCAAGCTTCTCGATGGGCCAGAGGATGCTCAGTTTTGGGCCAGCAAAGGTGTGGCCTTTGTCACGCTGATCCACTTACTAGACGATGAGTATGGGCACTCGGCCATTACTCCAGATGGCATCACTCCGCTTATTAATTTGGGTGGCACTATTTCGCGCGCTGTTCAAAAAAATAAACGCCGCGGTCTCACTGAAAAAGGTAAAAAGGCCATCAAGTGGTTGGCGGATGCAGGTATTTTAACCGATCTTACTCACATGGCATTGCCTTCTGTGGATGATGCTTTGGCCGTCATGGAAAAAGAAGGCATTCCACCGCTCCACACTCACAGTTTTTATCAGCCCTTGCAAAATCACGATCGCGGGTTAAGTGATGAGCAATTGCTTCGCACTTACAAACTTGGCGGTTTATTTTCAACTCCCATTGGCGGCAATAACTTGTTCGTTTATAGGCCAACGGATGAAGGGCGGAAAATTGTTGAGCAATTCCAGGCCGAGAAGGGTGAGATATGTGAAGATTCACTCGACAATTACGTTTTAACTTTTAATGCCGTCAGAAATTTTCTCAAAACTAATCAACAAGAAATCGCCGAGTCCAGTGGCAAGCAACAGGCCAGTGAGCTTGATATCGCTATTGGGTGGCAAAGTGATTTCAATGGTTGGGTTGATCATTCTAAGCCGAAGTTTGGTAAGAAGGGATGTCATCAGGAAAAGGCCTCAGGTCCAGTGCGAAAAGTGGACACCGTTGGTTTGGCCCATCCTGGCATGTTAGGTGAATACTGGGCGGCTTTAGAAGAGGAAGGCATGCACACTGAATCTCTTCGATTTGCCAGCGAAAAATTTCTGCAGATGTGGGAAAAAGTTCGGGCCCGCAGTCAAAAACTTGAATCAAAGAAATAGATTCGCTGCTATTCAATTTTCCTAAGCTATGCTAATTTTTTGGCATGACTAAAACACTCCATGACTTAGGTGAATTTCCCTTGATTGAAAAAATTCGTCAATTTTCACCTTGGAAAAAGGGAGAAGTTGGCATTGGCGATGATTGCGCTGTGATTCCCCTGGGGCGCGGACAAGTTCAGTTAGTTACCAGCGATTCTTTAGTTGAGAATGTTCATTTCCTGCGACAAAAAATTCATCCCTTTGATTTAGGTCACAAAGTGTTGGCCGTTAATTTAAGTGACATTGCCGCCATGGGGGGGACGCCCGAGCGCGCCTATCTCAATCTCTCTTTGCCTGCGGATTTATCGACTTCCTGGCTCGATCAATTTTTAAGTGGCCTCCAGCATTTGGGCAAGTGCTATAACGTGACCATTGTCGGCGGCGATACGACTGGATCTCCTGGGCCCATTTTTATTAATTTGGTTTTGCAGGGGAGCATGGAAAAAAAATATTGTCGTTTGCGGTCTGCCGGTCGAGCAGGAGATATACTGGCCATCACCGGGCGGGTCGGCGATTCTCACGCTGGTCTGCAATTAATTTTGCGCCAAGGTGAACTTACAAATTGGGAAATCGTCGATCACGATTTTCAATTTCTGATCGATCAGCACCACAAGCCGACGCCCGCCATCCGCGAAGGGCAGTGGCTGGCCAAACAAAGCGGCGTCCATAGCATGATGGATGTTTCCGATGGATTGCAAAGTGATTTGCAGCGTCTGACCCAGGCTTCCAAAGTTAAGGCCATCGTGTCGCTGGATAAGATTCCTGTTTCAAGTTCGCTAAAGAAATTGGCCAAGAGGTTTGACTGGAATGCTCAAATTCTAGCTTTGCAGGGAGGCGAGGATTACTGCTTGATGGTTTCCGTTGCCGCAAGCAGTTTTGCCAGTGTTGCGCGTTCCTTTGAGCGTCAATTTCATAAACCGTTATTTCCCATAGGGAATCTCGAGCGGCTCAAGACAGGTGAAACGGATGGCGTCCACTATATTTTTCAAAAACAAAAATGGCATCCTAAGGCCAATTCCTTTGGGCATTTTTAAAACTTCACGACCACTCAAATTTTGTTTAAAATAGGAGAGTAATTCCGAGCGGTCTGAGCTTAATTTTTGGCCATGGATGGACTATGAAATTTTCACTTTCGCGCGCAGTTCATGCGACTGTTCTTATAATTTCCCTTTGGTGCCTTAATCTTGTTTCCAGCAATTCTGTTCGAGCAGAGCCTACGCCGCCGCCAGGCGTTCCTACGCCGCCGCCAGGCGTTCCCACACCGCCGCCAGGCGTGACACTGCCACCGGGCGTTCCCACCATTCCACCTGGGGCCACAATTCCTCCAGGATTTCCAACCATTCCACCTGGTTTTCCCACGAGCATTCCCACAATTCCTGCTGGTGGAGCGACTTGTGTGCCTGACAATGGCCCCTCGTCTTGCCCCAATGGTGTGACTGAAAAACAATTGGCCGACGTGCGCGCGCTTTTGGCCGGTGAACCTAAGAGTGTTATTGATGCTAAGGTGATTGAAATTTGTAATGATCCGGGAGTGACGGCGCAAAAGTTGGCCTGCTTGATGAACCCCGTGCCCTTGCCACCTGAATTGCACCCACCGTCTGAAATCGAAGTTCCAGAATCCATTCAGCGTCGACTCATCATGAACAACCAAGTTTCTAAAATAACGCCAGACAATTGGCCTAACTGGGCCTTGGCTTTTTCCAATGGAAATGTTCCAGATGGCATTGATCCCTATTTTCCGGAAGAGCGCGCAGCCCTCAAGGCGCTGGGCTTTACCGATGAGGACTTAAAAAAATTGCCACCCGCGGGCGATCGACTCAACGAAGTCTTAGATAAATATGCTGATGAACAATATGACAACGCGAAGGGCATGGCGACAGGCTATGCTGGCGGTTACTTGTTTGGCGTCGCCATGGTCACATTGTACGCAGTGTTTGGTTCTTGGTTCGTCTTTTTCAAGTGTAAAAGCATGCCATCGGCGATCATCTTTTTTACTTCTTCCATGGTTTATATCGTAAAACTTCTGGCGATGATTAAAACTTATATCGATTTTATTGGATCCATCGTCGACACCATGGAATCGAAACCTGCAGAGCAATTAGCGGCCGGCATTGAAGAATATAAGCGCGCTTTAAACCAAGGCAAGGCCTTTGCTAAAGATGGCGAAAGTATGGTTGATCGAGGGGAAAATCTTTATGATACTTGTAAGGACATGGGTTTCGATCCCAACCAAACTACCAATTGCGTGAATACAGCAGTACAATTTGGTCTTGATGCCAACACACTTAAAAATCGCGGAGTGGGTTGGATTAAATGCGAAATGAAGCGAGTCAAGCAAGCCGCCGCTGACCAATATTCGATGATTGTCCATGCCTACGAAGTTATTAAGGAATTAAAATCAATTGTATTGGCCGAAGCTATCTCGACAACCGTGATAGCAGCTTCTTGGGGCACGGCTTCTGGATTCGCCATTGCGGAAGTGGCCAACCCGATGACGGGTTTTGGTACTTGTGTCGCCGATGGCGGTGCTCCGAATCTTCCGGGACAAGAATGGAAGACTAATAAAAAAATGTTGGTGCAAACAATCAAAGAATTATTTTTCATGGGTGATGCTCAAGCCGGAAAAGAAAATGCAGAAGCTGAAATGAAAGAAGCCGGCTTTAACTGGATTTTTGTTATTTTAGTGGCCGCCGGAGTTTGGTTGGTTACAACGATCGCCGTCATCGGCAGCACCGCTGCCAGTACAAACGTTGGAACCATGCGGGCGATCTTTATTACTGCGGCCGCTATTCAGGCCATTTTAGGCATGAGCTTTTTATGGTCAGCTTTTTCTTATACTTCTGAAATTGTTGAGCAGATGGAAATTTTTATTCGCGCCCTCAAGCGCACCCTAAGTAATGAAGGCGTGGAATTGGATAAGGGCGACTGGACCAAAGGAGAAGAGCATCTTGGCGTAAAAGATATGTCAGATGAGGAGCGCGATAATTTTGATCCATGTACCAAGCAAGCGATGGATAATAATCCCAACCAAATGGCGACGCCGATTCCAACTCCACCAGGAGGATGGCCGACGATTCCACCAGGAGCGACGCTCCCACCTGGTTTTCCGACACTACCACCGGGGGTAACACCGCCACCAGGATTTCCGACACCACCACCGGGGGCATCACCGCCACCAGGATTTCCTGGCGGGTCATTTATGAATCCGGGACAAAAACCAGTTCCTGCCATTCCAGGAATCCGCTTTAGTCCAGAAGGTTTGGAAAAATTGGAAAAGGATTTAAACCTTTACAAAAAGCTAAGCGGATCAGATGCGAAAGATGCGTGGCCAAAAACTTGGCGCAATCAATTTAGCGAGAAATGGCATAGCATGGTTAAGCAAATAATGGGGCAAGAGTGGCTATCAAGTGCCTATGCTCAAACGCCAAAGCGAAAAACTGAAGATCGCTCCGGTTATTGCATTACCAATAATAAATTTATGCCAGACTATGGCTGCGATTGCCGCAAAAACGGGACCTGTTTTTCACCTAAGAATTTGAATATTACTTTGGATAAGAATATTGATCCTCGAGGTGTTAAAAATCACGCGTCACTCTATCGCGATTCTAATAAGGCACTTGCTCTCATTGCCGAAAATAGGATGAGCGAGGCCCAGAAGTTTACCAAGAACTTTCCTGCGAGAATAGACTCGCTTAAAAAAGAGAAAGTCTATCTTAACAATGTCATGAATCAGGCGCTGGCAAAAAAGAAAAAGCCAGGAATGGATGTTCAGCGTGAAGCGACTAAATTTAACCAAATCGCGCAAAAAGCATTCGAGAAAAAATTGGCCAGCTTGCCAGCTAAGGAACGTGAAAAGGTAATGGGATTTATGGGAGGGGCTTCGACACCACCAAAATCCACTGAGCAGGCCTTGGCCAAAAAAGATGGCATGATCGCGAAAGGAATTCGTAGCTTGAAAAAGTTTTTGAATTCGCTCGGCCCTCTCGGCAAGCGTCGGTATCCAAGTCAGGGTAAAAAGCGTGAGCATACTGGCGATGATGTTTTTAGCGATGTCTCAGATGCAAAAGCACGAGGTATTGATTGGTCAGATGCTGGCGTCGTTGATGGAGATAGCAGACCCAATGCGGATACCAACATGGAAGATTATGAAGTTCAGAATAGTGACATCAATGAAAATTCTGGAGCTTCGATTTTTCAAATTATCACTAATCGCTACTTGAAGAAATTCATGAGCAGCGAATGAGCCTCAGACCAGTAGGTTGCGTCTCTCATTGCCGCGTTTGTCGCTATATTGATGTCAGTGATGAAGTTGAAATAGAAAAAAAGGTTGAGTGGCTGCAAAAGCAATTTGCTTTGTGGCCCACCCAACTGCGTGCGCTCGCAGTCGATTACCCGCGCCTCGGTCGGCGCGATAAAATTACCTTGCAGGCCAAATTTCTTAAAGATCAGTGGCAGTTTGGTATCACTCAAAATAAAAAAATTGCAGATGAGTGGGAAGAAGAATTTGTGGCGCTGGTGGAATGTCCAGTTCATAGCGCTCGCATTAATTCATTGCTAAAAGTTTTGGCCGAACTACCACCAGCCCTTCCGCTAGGATTAGTTTCTATCAGTGGCGCTCAAGTCACTCTAGTACTTAAGGCCAACGAAAGGGATTGCCCGGGTGCTCCGGATATAATGCTTGGTTTTTGGGCGAAAAATGAAGCCGCCTTAAAAAATTTTGGCGCTTTCGGCCTGTGGATAAATTGGAATCCAGTGCTTGGAACTTGGCTTACCCTCCACAAAGGTTGGCGCTATATCGCCGGAGAAAAACGTTCGCGCCATGTAACGGGAGAGTGGTATGGGCCGGGCGGATTTGGCCAAGTTCACTGGCCACTTTATCAAAAGGCTTTAGCGCGCATGATTGAATATCTTAGGAACGGCGGGCCTCGCAGTTATTTAGAGCTTTACTGTGGTCTGGGGGGCGGCCTGGCAAAGTGGTCAGGCCATGTGGAAGAACTACTGGGAGTTGAATTGGGTGGAGAGTCGGTTGAATTAGCAAACCTCAACGCACCAAAGGCGCAAGTTTTGCGCGGCACCTGTGCCACCCGCTTACCCCAAGTAGATACCTGGTACCAAAAGCAAATGTCCCTTGGGCCAGTCGCTATTTTTGTTAATCCGCCACGAAATGGCTTAGAGGCTGAAGTACTCGAATGGCTGGTGTCGCAAAAAAGTAAATATCCTACTCAAAAGTTAGCGTATTTAAGTTGTTCGCCATTGTCTTTGGGTGGTGATTTAAAATTATTGGAAAAGGGTGGTTTTAAGGTAGAAGAATTACTTCCTTATGATTTTTTTCCAAAAACACGGCATGTTGAGACTCTGGCCTTATTAAAGTAAAATCACTCTATGAATAATCAACGCAGTTCTTTCTTTTCTTTATCATTATCCTTGCCCAGTATTTTTTTGGGATTTATTTTCGGCGCTGTAGTTTGCTACTTTTCGGTAAATTATTTTATCTCGCCAGCGCAACATGGCCAGCTCGAAGGTGCTGCAAAAACTGAAGCCCCCATGGCGACTACGTCGGTTGTAAATGAAGGGCAAAACAGCGCTTCAGCAAGTGAAAAATTTACGGAGGAGGAACTTCTCCGGGCGAAAGATTATTATGGTAAGGCCTTCCTATTATTTTTGGCCAACGTTGGTGTACAGCTCAACCAAATGCAAAAGCAGAATTTTAACCAAATGCTCGATGATCCAGAAGGTTGGAGTAAAAATTACTCGGAACACATCGCTAGTAATTATAGAAAGAAATCGACGGAAGTTATTGTCGATCTCGATGCTGGGAAAAATGGAATTGGTGAGGCAAAAAAAATACATGAAAATAAGGAAAGCAAGCGCCTTTATAAGGAAGAAAATAAAAAAGAGAACAATGATGATACCAAGGGCATGAGCGAAGTAATGAAGGGACTACGTCAGCGCGCCAAGGCTTACGAAATTAAAAAACCCCTAAGTTATTTGGAAGAGTCTGGGCCGGCCAAAGACGAAGAAATCCCCGCCACTAAAATAAGTGGTTCGTATACTGGCAAAATCAACATCATGGAAGGACCCAATAAGGATCAAGCCCACTTAGTTGAAATGACGATCGACTTTACTACGGATGGAAGTAAATTGCTCGATGGACATTTCTTTTTGCAAATATCCAACGATTCCGGGCCATATTCAACGACAAACGGAACCGGCAAAAATGAGGATATCAGGATTAACCCTGCAGATCCCAGTCGTCCTATCATTCAAGCTTCTCCAACTTCCTTTTTCCATTTTTCCAATTTAAAAATGGAATTGGCGAATTTCTACGACAATGGAAAATATATTGGCTTTGCTACTTTTATGAAGAAATAATAAATTCTAAGTATAAACTTCAAAAAAACTTATCTTTCAATTTACTTCTGCAAAGTAATAAAAAAAAACGCACTGCCGCACCGACAAGCAATTCGCTAGGGAGTCTTTGCTCGCCAGTGCCGTTTTTGGCAAAGGGAATCCCTGCCCATGCACGATGGGGTTGGCAATTTTGGGCGCAAGCGAGCGTCCCGCAAAATTGCTTGCAGGCCAGAAAGCTGGGCGACTTGCTGATTAAAAAAA
>Ga0172372_10006494_pt1 | contig 15936 bp, 11 predicted proteins | sample LakKiv5m_2_FD_114544 | JGI IMG/M metagenome (GOLD analysis project Ga0172372, IMG submission 114544) | Freshwater microbial communities from Kabuno Bay, South-Kivu, Congo - kab_092012_9.5m | ecosystem: Environmental > Aquatic > Freshwater > Lake | place: Democratic Republic of the Congo...
ACATAAATGTCGGCGCCCATGGGGTAGACCGCTTCTTCGGGAACCATGACCGCCGAGCCTCGTTCTTTCAGCACGATTCGCGCGCGCGCAAACATCCCGGTGCGGAGCAGGGAGTCCTGGTTGGCGAGCACACCGCGCGCGACCAGCGCACGGCCATCGGCCGAGACCTGGACATCGAGCGCCGAGAGCGCCGCGCGAAATACGCGCTGCGGGTAGGCATCCACCCGCATTTCCACCGACAGGCCCGGTTTGAGCTCTCCCAGAAACCGCTCGGGCAGCCGCAGGTCGACCTTCATCTGAGACACGTCTTCCAGCACCACCAGATCAGCCGCCTCGCGAACGTAGTCACCGACACTGAAGTTTCGAAGGCCCACGACACCGTTGAACGGCGAAAAGATCTGGGTCTTGGCGAGCTGCGCCTCGGCAAGCCTGAGCTTGGCCTGCTGAACGCTGAGGTTTGCCGCGGCCTGGTCCTTGGCGCTTGCGCTCACGAACTTGCGCTCGGCCAGATCAGCGGTCCTGTCGTAATTCGCTTTGGAGAGATCGAGCTCGGCTCGAGCCTGTTCAACCTGGGCGAGCAGCACCGACCGGTCGAGCTCCACCAGAAGGTCGCCCTTGCGCACCAGCGCACCTTCGGTAAAACCGATCCGCACGACCCGGCCGGCGATTTCAGGGCGAATGGTGACCGATTCATTGGCGCGCAGATTGCCTACCGCAAACACCTCTTCGGTGATCGCCATGGTCTGCGCTCTCGCAGCCTCGACCCCCACCGGCCCTCGACCGCCGCCCGCGGGGGCAGCCCCGGCCGGACGGGAACCCGCAGGCGATCCCGCCGTACCACCGGCAGGCGCTGCACCAGCGCTTTGCGGGGCAGCAGACGCTTTGCTGGCGCTGGAAGGCGGGGCACTGATCTCAAGCGCTGGGCGAGCCGGCGCGTGCTGGGTGTAGTAAGCCCAGGCGCCCAGGGCTGCGAGCCCGGCGATGACCACCGCGTAGGTTGCGAATCGTTTCATTGGAGGGAGGTTGTCTTTTGAATTTAGCACACGGCCCGCTGCTGATAACGCCCAAGGGGTACTTCACTGAACTCCCCCCGCAGAGCCAAACCACTGAGACAGCTCATCGCTTGAGTGGCGCCCCGACTGTCACGCCCGCTGCTGCCGGGTCACCTCGGCTACGCCACGGTTGGCCAGGGCGTCAGCACGTTCATTTTCGGGATGCCCGGAGTGACCCCGAACCCATCGCCATTCGATCCGGTGTCGTTTCGCGAGGGCATCGAGCTCGCGCCAGAGATCCACGTTGCGAACGGGCTTTCGGTCGCTGGTCATCCAGCCGCGCGCCTTCCAGCCTGACATCCACTCGCTGATGCCCTTCTGAACATATTGCGAGTCGGTGTGCACGACGACCAGACTGTCCCGGTTAAGCGCTTCCAGCGCCCGGATCACGGCGGTCAGCTCCATCCGGTTGTTGGTCGTGGCGGGCTCACCGCCAAACAACTCGCGCTCATGCCCCTGCCAGCGAAGCAGCGCCCCCCAGCCACCCGGGCCCGGGTTGCCCTTGCAGGCGCCGTCGGTATAGATCTCGATCGGTACGGTCATTGATTCAGGTGAAGGCGCGAGGTGGGCCTGCGCGGACAGAATGGGTCAGACAGGCACGGGATGCGGTCAGCGGGCAGGAGTTTACCCGCGCGCAGGCTATCCGGGGAGCGACATGGCGTCGCATTGGCCACTGGGGAATCGGGAGCGAACAAGATGATGGGACTCGACCGCCGGGCGATTCGCGAGCTTGACCGCCTGCGCACCACCACCCCTGTGCCATTCAGGCTTCGTTTATGGCAGGGCGACGAGATTCTGATGTCGGCGCCATCCGCCTCCGAGGCGCGGGACCCACCGCCCGTCACCCTGCATCTGCGAAGCCCCGCTGCCGCACGGCGCCTCCTCCGCCCCAGCCTGCATTCGCTGGGCGAGGCCTATGTCGAGGGTCTGATCGATGTGGATGGCCCCGTGGATGAGGCCATCGCAATCGCCTCGCAGCTGTCGGCATCGCATCGCCGCGGCGCCCAGAGCGGCCGGCTCCCGCGATGGCTGTCGCGCCACACCCGGCGGCGTGATCAGTCGTCCATCGCCTATCACTACGATGTATCGAACGACTTCTACCAGCACTTTCTCGATCCCAGGATGGTTTACTCCTGCGCGTACTACCGAAGCGGCTTGGAAGACCTCGCCACGGCGCAGCTGCAAAAGCTCGACCATGTCTGTCGCAAACTGCGCCTCGCCCCGGGTCAGCGACTGCTGGACATCGGCTGCGGTTGGGGTGCCCTGGTGATACGCGCCGCAGAGCGCTATGGGGTCGATGCAGTCGGCATCACCCTTTCGCGCAACCAGTACGAGTTCGCCCGGGAACGGGTTGAGCAGGCGGGGCTCGGTCACCGCATTCAGATCCGCCTGCTGGATTATCGCGATCTGCCTGCCGACGAGCGCTTCGACCGCATCGCTTCAATCGGCATGTTCGAGCATGTCGGGCTCGCGAATCTTGGTGCCTATTTCCACCAGATTCACACCCTGCTCAAACCCGGCGGAATCGTGATGACTCACGGCATCACCTCAGCCTCGGTCGATAGCCGATGGGTGGGTCTGGGCGCGGGAGAATTCATCGATCGCTATGTCTTTCCCAACGGCGAGCTGCCCCATGTTTCACTCGCCATTCGCGAGTTGTCGGAAGCCGGGCTGGAACTGGCCGATGCCGAGTCTCTGCGTCACCACTATGCCCTGACGCTCGCCGCGTGGTCAGAAGCGTTTGAGCGAAATCACGCGTCCCTGATGGCGCTCGCCGGTGACCGAGTCACCCGGATCTGGCGTGTTTATCTCGCCGGCTGTGCGCACGCGTTTGCGCACGGTTGGGTGAATCTCTATCAGTTGCTTGCGTTCAAGCCGACGGCGGGGCCGCGCGGTCTGCAGAGTCCGTTGCCGCTGACTCGCGATGATATGTACCGCGATGAGTGGCCACCGGTGCCGGTGCCCGCCCGCTGAACCGCTTGCGCCAGACCGGCCCCTGAAGGGTCATGCCGGGCAGACGCTTGATCGCGGACTGCAGGTAGACCGCGCCCAGAATGGGCCACCAGCGATCGCCGGCCCGCTCGATGAACGAGAATCGCTCAAGCCAGCGCTCGCTCATGCAGGCGGGTCGGAAACATCCGTGCTGGGAATCAGACGGCGTGTAACTGAGAAGCCGCAACCAATCACGCAGCCTCAGTAGCGAGATCAGCCTGGACTGCGGCGGGAGGAAACCATAGCCAAGCGGCAGCCCCGCGCTCTGGCGCAGCCCCCACAGGCTCACCGGGTTGAAGCCGGTCACGATTACCCGCCCTTCGGGCCGCAGCACCCGGTCGACTTCGCGGAGCACCTGATGCGGATCGGCCGTCATTTCCAGAACATGCGGCAGCACCACCAGATCAAGCGACTGGGTGGCAAATGGCAACTCTTCGAACTGATCAATCGCCAGCAGCGAGTGGCCATGCTCCGCCACGGGTCCTGGCTCTGAGCCGGTATGCGCGACGACCCGGTGGGGCATCCGGTTGCTGCGCAGGAAATCATGGCCGGGTGTGCCGCACTGAAGAGCGTGGTAGCCAAAAACGTCAACCACCGCGTCATCGATTGCCGCCTGCTCCCACGCAAGCAGATAGCGTCCGGGCGGAGAGCTGAGCCACGCTGCCCAGGCCGACGCCGAACCGGCATCCGAGGCGCGCGCCTCCTGCGGGTCGGGCGCACGGCCCGTCCCGGTTCCTGTAATGTCCGGATCCTCTTGACGACGATCGGTCACTTCAATGACATCCTGGCGATATGCGGCACCGGCGCACCCGCTAGTGCATCCGATTCCTGCGTTCAGCGACAACTATCTCTGGCTGCTGCAGTCGCCAGACTCCCACCGCGCTGCCGTGGTGGATCCGGGCGATGCTGCTCCCGTGCTGCAGGCACTGGAAGCCCGCTCACTGGATCTGGTGTGCATTTTACTGACACATCATCATGCGGATCACGCCGGCGGCGTGGCCGAACTGGTCGAGCGCACCGGCGCCCGGGTGGTTGGCCCCGATACGGTCAAGATTCCAACGGTCACCGAACCCGTGCATGACCATGCCGTGGTGGACACAGGGCTGGGCGGCCCCGCCGCGCGGGTCCTGACGGTGCCTGGCCACACCCTCGACCACATCGCATACCTGCTGCCCGCACTCGGCGATGACCCGCGGCCACTGCTCTTCTGCGGCGACACCCTGTTCGCGGCGGGCTGCGGCCGGGTGTTCGAGGGAACCCCGCCACAGATGGTGGCTTCGCTCGATAGGCTTGCGGCGCTGTCGCCCGACACGCTGGTGTATTGCGCCCACGAGTACACGCTCTCGAATCTGCGTTTTGCCGCAGCGGCTGAGCCTGATTCGACCGCGGTGGCCGAGCGCCTCACCGAAGCAACCGAAATGCGCGCGCGCGGCCTGCCCACGGTGCCGAGCACCATTGCTATCGAGCGCGCCACCAACCCGTTTCTGCGCGCGGATCAGCCCTCGGTCATGCAGCAGGCGGCCGGGCGACTGGCGAGCGCGCCTGCCGACCGGATCGAATCCTTCGCGGCACTGCGCCAATGGAAGAACGAGTTCCGCTGACCCTCAGCCCCTGGTCAGGCGCCCCATTCGACTTGACCGTTTTGGGCAGTTCTCCTAAATTCCGTGGGTTTGGCCAATAGGCAGCGATTTGCGAAAAAACAACGGCTAGAGCGCTCGAAGGCAAGCGCCATCGGCCGTCCATCCGCTGATTTGCCCCGATCTGATCCGTCACCCGCCTGGAGGGTTCGTTGCAGCGAGCCGAGTACCAAGGTTCTGCCAACCAAGCTGTCGCGGTCCCCATGCAGGGGGCCACTGCGGGGGCACGCTCGCTTTCTGATCGCCTTGTGCGCGTGGCGGGCATTGCCGGCTTCGTCGGCCTACTGGGAGGTTGCGCGGCGCTGCCCCCCGCCACCGACCCCGCTCCAGCGCCTGCCCCCGCACCCATCGCAGAGGCCTTCGCCCTGCCCGGTCCGGAGCCAGAACCCGGACGTCACATCAGCCTGCGTGAGCGTCAGCGGGCCGAGGCGATTGCGCGACTCGAATTGGTGATCGACGAAGACGACGCCATGCGTGGCACGGATCCTGGCCTCCCCGGTCGGCGCTTCGACAATATCTGGGACCGCATCCGCGCCGGCTTTGCAATGCCGCCACTGGATACGCCGCTGGTGGAGCGGATGGAGCGCTTTTATCTGGGCAAGCCCGACTACCTCCAGCGCATGCTGGTCAGAGGTGGCCCTTATCTGTTCCACATCATTGAGGAAATCGAAAAACGCGGCATGCCGGCCGAACTCGCCCTGCTGCCCTTTGTCGAGAGCGCGATGAACCCCACTGCGCTGTCCACCGCGCAGGCATCGGGCCTGTGGCAGTTCATTCCGTCCACGGGTCGTGCATACAACCTGCAACAGGACTGGTGGGTGGACAACCGTCGCGACGTGGTCAAGTCCACCCAGGCAGCGCTCGAATATCTGCAGAAGATCTACGAGATGCAGGGTAACGACTGGTTCCTCGCTCTTGCCTCGTACAACTGGGGCGAAGGGGCTGTTGCACGAGCAATCAAGCTCAACAAGTCGCGCAACAAGCCAGCAGATTATCTGTCGCTCAATATGCCCAACGAGACGCGCTACTACGTTCCCAAGCTGATTGCGCTCAAGAACATTCTGCTGCGCGTTGATGAACTCGGTCTTGCGCTTCCTCCCCTGCCCAACCGTCCCTACTTTGTCACCATTGAAAAGACCCGGCCCATCGATCTGAAACTGGCTGCAGAGTTCGCTGGCATGACGATAGACGAGTTCCTGGAACTCAATCCGGCTCATAACCGCCCGGTGATTGCTGCCAGTCGAAACAGTGAAATCAAGCTGCCCGCAGCCCGGATGGATGCCTTCCTCGAAGCCATCGAGCGCCATATAGCGTCGGGCCGGCCCTTCGTAACCTGGCAGCCCTACACGCTCAAGGCTGGCGAAACCCTTGAACTGGTGGCCTCGCGAGCCGGACTGAGCGCGGCCGACCTGCGACGCGCCAATGGCGTACGCCCCTCAGTGCGCCCGATTGCCGGTACCCGTCTGCTCATTCCGGGGCAATCTTCTGACGACGAGCGGAAAATCGAGGAATTCGAGGGACCACGCATCGTTGAACTTGCAGAGCAACGTCCGGTGCAGCACACCGTCGCCCGCGGAGACAGCTTCGCTTCAATCGCACGCCGATACAAGGTCACGGAAGCCAACCTGCGCAAGCTCAATCCAGGCGTTCAGGGCGAGCCGGCACTGGGCACCCGCCTGGTGATTCGTCCGGGCGCCGCGCAAACGGTGGTCACCACGGAAAACGGGCGACAGACGGTGGCTGCGCTGCCTGCGCCCGCGCCAACCGCTCCCGCTGCACCAACCGCCCCCAAGGCAGCGCCCGTGGCCCCCAAGGCAACGCCAACCCCGGCGGCGCCTGTCAAGCGACCGCCTGCGGCTCAGGCACCCACCAAGCCTGCCGCACCGTCTACGCGAGCGCCTGCCTCAGCATCAACCCAAGCGCCTGTCAAAGCGGCTTCAACAGCGCCGGCGCAAGCCAAGGCCGCACCAGAGAAATCGTCAGCGGGCGCCGCGTCGACCAAACCTGCGCCGGAAAAACCGACGACGGGCGCTGCCACCGCAGCGCCCACCAAACCTGGCACAGCGTCAGGCGCGCCCGCAAAACCCAGCCAGCAGGCAGGAGCCGATGCTGCCGAGCCACGCCGCGCATCAACAAGCGTTCCGCCACCGGCACCCGCCAATCCAGCCAGAGCGGTCGACCGCAGCATGTGAGCGGCGGTCGGTGCCCGCCTCTTCATCAGGCCGTACTCAATGCGACCAGGCAGCGGCCAGCAGCTCGCGCGTGTAGTCGTGACGCGGTGAGCCAAACACTGAGTCGATATCGCCCGCTTCGACCACCTGTCCGGCTCGCATCACGATGACGCGGTGAGCAAGCGCTCGGATCACCGCCAGATCGTGCGTGATGAACAGATAGCTCATCCGATAGCGCTTCTGAAGGGCCACGAGCAATTCGAGAACCTGCTGCTGCACGGAAACATCGAGCGCAGACGTGGGTTCATCGAGCAGCATCAGCGCGGGCCTGAGCACAGCCGCGCGCGCAATCGCGATCCGCTGCCGCTGCCCTCCGGAAAACTCATGGGGATAGCGCTCCACCATGTCAGCCGACAGTCCCACCTCATGAAGGATCTCGCTGATGGTGTGTTCACGATCAGACGGGGACATCTCAGGATGATGGAGCGACAGACCTTCACCGATGATCGCGCCCACCGTCATGCGAGGCGACAGCGCGTTGTATGGATCCTGGAACACCACCTGCATCGCGCGTCGCAGGGGACGCAGGCTCCCGCGCCTGATCGAATCAAGGGGGTGCCCACGGAAGTCGATTCGGCCCTGGATCTGAGCCTGAGACAGCCTGAGGAGGCTCATGCCGAGCGTGGTCTTGCCCGACCCGGACTCGCCGACGATTCCCAGTGTCTCGCCCTCACGCAGCTGCAGGTCAAGGGGTTGCACGGCCACCAGCCGGTCGCGGCCCAACCAGCCACGGCGGACCGAAAAACTGCACTCGAGCGCCCTGGCTTCCAGAACCACCGGGGCGTCGATTGGAGCGGGATCCACCAGGCGTCGCGGACGGCTATCGATGAGGCGTCTGGTGTAGGCATGCGCAGGCTGCGCGAACACGTCTGCCGTATCGCCAAACTCGACCACGTGGCCGCCCTGCATCACGGCGATGCGGTCGGCGAAGTGTCTGACCAGCGGCAGATCATGCGTGATCAGCAGCACCGACATGCCGAATTCCTGCTGCAGCGAATCGAGTAGCGCAATGATCTGCCGCTGGATGGTGACATCGAGCGCAGTGGTGGGTTCATCAGCAATCAGGAGCCGCGGCCTGCAGGCAAGCGCCATGGCAATGAGCACGCGCTGCCGCTGCCCTCCCGAAAGCTCATGCGGATACGCTGCCGCACAGCGCTGAGGATCGCTGATCTGCGTGCGAGCAAGAAGCGCCTGCGCTTCGCGCAGCGCCTGGCCGCGGCTGAGTCCTTCATGACGCTCGAGTAGCTCGGCGATCTGATCGCCCGCGGTAAACAGCGGGTTGAGCGCACTCATGGGCTCCTGGAACACGACGGCGATATCGCGCCCCCGGATTCGGCGAACCTCAGACAAATCGGCGCTGAGAAGGTCGCGACCATCGAACACGATGCGCCCGGTGTAGTGCGCATCGGTGTTGAGCCGCAATACCGAGAGCGCCGTGATCGTCTTTCCAGAGCCCGATTCGCCCACCAGCGCGAGCCGCTCACCGTGTCCGATGGAAAAGGACGCGTCATGCACCACCTGAACCGCACCGCTGGTTGTGGTGAACCGGATCGACAGCGACTCGACACTGAGGAGCGGCGCCACGGGGGCTTCGATGAGCGGCGTGTGCACCGGGGCTGTCGTCGGTTCCATTTCAGCCCTTCCTCGTGTCCAGCGCGTCGCGCAGCGCTTCGCCGATGAAAATCAGCAACATCAGCGTGAACACCAGTACCCCGAACGTCCCCAGCGAAATCCACCATGCATCGAGATTGGTTTTGCCCTGGGCCAGCAATTCGCCCAGGCTGGGTGTGGAGGACGGAACGCCCAGCCCGAGAAAATCGAGACTGGTGAGCGCCACAATGGCCGCGCTCATGCGAAACGGCAGGAAGGCGATCACCGGCGTGAGCGAATTGGGCAGCACATGGCGCCAGATAATTTGCCGGTCAGACAGACCCAGCGCGCGGGCCGCCGTCACATAGTCAAGCGCACGATTTCGAAGAAACTCCGCCCGGACGTAATCGGACAAACCCATCCAGCCAAAGAGCGACAGAATCACCAGCAATATCCAGATGCTCGGCTGGAACAGCGAGGCGAGAATCAGCAGCAGATAAAGCTCTGGCACCGCGCTCCAGATTTCAATGAAACGCTGAACGGCCAGATCAACCCGACCGGCGAAATATCCCTGTACCGCCCCCGCTGCCACCCCCAGCACCACCCCGATTGCCGTGAGCGCAAGCCCGAACAGAACCGACACACGAAAACCGTAAATGAGCCTCGCCAGCACATCGCGTCCACGATCATCAGTACCCAGGAAGTTGGCCGCAGAGGGCGGCGCCGGATTGGGGCTTGGGGCGAAATAATTGAGGGTATCGAAACGGTACGGGTTGGGCGGCCACAGTGCCCAGTTGCCCCCCTCAGACAGACGGGTCTGGATGAAGGGGTCGAGGTAATCGGTTTCGGTTCGGAAGTCGCCGCCAAAGGTGGTCTCAGGATAGGCCTTGAACTGCGGCACATACCACTGGCCTTCGTAGCGGACCAGGATAGGCGCGTCATTGGACAGAAACTCGGCACCCAGACTGAAGACGAATGCGATGGAAAAAATCCACAGACTCCAATAGCCACGGCGGTTCGCGCGAAACCGGAGCCATGCACGACGCCCCGGACTCATGACGCCGCTCCGAATTTCACACGGGGATCCACCCAGGTGTAGAGGACGTCGGTAATCAGTTTGGTGATAAGCCCCAGAAGCGAAAACACGTAAAGCGAACCCAGCACCACGGGATAATCCCGCTTGACCACGGCTTCGTATGACAAAAGGCCCAGGCCATCCAGCGAGAACAGGGTTTCAATCAGCAGCGAACCTGTGAAGAACGCCCCGATGAAGGCCGCAGGAAATGCCGTGACCAGCGGGATGAGCGCATTGCGAAACACATGCCGATAAAACACCCGCCGCTCGCTCAGTCCCTTGGCCCGTGCGGTCATCACATATTGCCGGCGAACCTCTTCCAGAAAGGTGTTTTTGGTGAGCATGGTGGTGACCGCAAAACTGCCCACCACCAGGCAGGTGAGCGGCATCGCGAGATGCCAGAAGTAATCCAGCACCTTGGCACCCAGAGACAACTGCGACCAGTCGTCAGAGACTAGCCCGCGAAGCGGAAACCACTGAAGAAACGAACCACCGCCAAAGAACACCAGGAGCGCCACGCCCAGTACAAAGCCGGGAACCGCGTAGCCCACCAAAATGGCAGTGCTGGTCCAGAGGTCAAAGCGCGATCCATTGCGCACCGCCTTGGCAATTCCAAGCGGGATGGATACCGCGTAGACCAGCAGGAAACTCCAGAAGCCCAGGCTGATCGAAACCGGCAGCTTTTCGATCATGAGTTGCCACACGCTCTTGTGGTGAAAATAGCTGTGACCTAGATCGAAGCGCGCATAGCGTTCGAGCATTTCCATGAAACGCTGCGCCGCAGGCTTGTCAAAGCCGTACAGCTCGCGGATTTCCTTCAGGCGCTCCGAGTCAACCCCCTGGGCTCCCCGATACAGACCCGCTGATGAGGTAGACACCTCGCCAGCGAGCGAGGCGCCACGGAGCTCCTGAACCAGCTGCTCCACCGGGCCACCGGGAACAAACTGAATGATGGCGAAGCTCACCAGCAGAATGCCGATCAAGGTCGGGATCATGAGCAGAAGACGCTTGATGACGTAGCCGATCATGTCATCACCTTGACCGAGCCCCGGCCGCGTCCGGATGAACCCACCAGGTTTTCAGCATCCAGGTGGGCGACCAGTAGTATTTAGGGATGGTTTCCGGATGATCGAGTCGCCGGTTGAAGGCAATCCGATTGGCCGGCGCGTGGAAATGCGGAACCATGTAGTGCCCATGACGGAGCACCCGATCAAGCGCCCGCGCGCCCGCCGCGAGTTCCGGACGGGAGCGGCTTTCGAGAATGCGCGATACCAGCGCATCAATCGCCGGTTCACGAATGCCCGGCATGTTTTGCGAACCTTTCTCTGCAGCTGCGCCGGAGGTGTAGCTCTCCACCAGTTCATTGCCCGGAGTCTGGCTGGCACTGAACACATGCACGATGGAATCGAAGTCGTATTCCTCGATCCGCTTTCGATAAAGCGCAGGATCAGTCGTGCGCATGGTCACTTCGATGCCGAGTTTGCCGAGATTGCGCACCCAGGATTCCGCCACGCGCTCAAAGGCCTTTGAGTAGGTGAGAAACTCGAATTCGAACGCCTGGCCCGACGCATTGCGCAGGACGCCCTCATCATCCACCCGCCAGCCAGCCTCCACGAGAAGGCTTCGCGCAAGCCGAAGATTGGCCCTGAGCGATGACGGTGCGGCGGTGGTGGGTGGCAGCGGCACCTCACCAAACACCTCTGGGGAAAGCTGCTTTCGAAGCGGCTCGAGGTAGGCCAGTTCACTCTCGTCAGGTTGACCGGTTGCCACCATATCGGTGTTGGTGAAATAGCTGGGCGTACGGCGATACTGGCCGTAGAACACCTGACGGTTCATCCACTCGAAATCCATCGCAAGCGCAATGGCTCGCCTGACCCTCACGTCGGCGAATTGCGGGCGGCGCGCGTTGAGCGCAAAGCCCTGCATGCCAGCAGCGTTCAAGTGCGGAAATTCGCGCTTGATCAGTTCGCCGCTCGCATAGCGCGGGCCGGTATGTCCGCGCGCCCAGTTGCGCGCCGAATTTTCGTAAATCCAGTCGAACTCGCCGGCCTTGAAACCTTCCAGACGTGCAGTTTCGTCCTTGAAATATTTGTAGACGATGCGGTCGAAGTTGAACATGCCGCGCCGCACGTTCAGGTTGCTGGCCCAGTAGTTCGGGTTGCGCCTGAAAACGATGGACCGACCCCACTCGACCCGCTCGATCAAATAGGGGCCACTCGCGATCGGCTCGTCCTCAATCACATCGGAGAAATTTTTGCCCTTACCCCAGTTGCGCGAGAACACCGGCATCTGAATGCCTATGATCATGTGCAGCTCGTGGTTTCGACGCTTGAAATCGAAGCGAACCGTACGGGCATCAAGCACCCGAACCCGAGCCACGTCGGCAAAGCTCTGACGGTAACGCGGATGAGCCTGACGACTGGTGAGCGTGGCAAATGAGTGCCGTACGTCCTCGGCAGTGACCGGTGAGCCATCAGAAAACCGCGCTTGAGCATTGAGCCGGAAGGTGATCGACAAACCGTCTTCGGCGAAACGGATGTCGTCGGCAAGGAGCCCATACATGGAGAAGGGTTCATCCTTGCTGGGCTCGGCCAGGGTTTCAAACATGAGCGTGCCAATTCCGGCCGCCGCGATCCCTTTCAGCGTGAAGGGGTTCAGCTTGTCAAAGCTGCCGTAGCCGTCGAGGTTGACCGAGCCGCCCTTGGGTGCGGTGGGGTTCACGTAATCGAAATGCGAGAACCCGGGTGGATATTTCAGGTCTTCGCCCCAGGCAATGCCGTGCGCGGCATAAAGGGGCGTATGCAGAATCGCCATCAGCAGCGCGGCGGCGCCCATCACCAGCATGCGTGATGGAATGAAATCACCCGAACGCCGGCAGGGCCGGAGACGAGAGATCGCTTGCAGGGCTCTGACGACGACTGCCTTCAACATGACGCGTGCGACAATGGACAACGTCTGATTCTAGCGGAGACCTCAACTATGGGCTTTCTTGCCGGCAAGCGCATCCTGATTACTGGTCTGCTGTCCAACCGGTCCATCGCCTACGGCATCGCCCGCAGCTGCCATGCGCAGGGCGCCGAGCTCGCCTTCACCTATCAGAGCGACCGATTCCGCGACCGCGTCGCGGACATGGCTGCGGCCTTCGGTTCATCGCTGATCTTTCCCTGTGACGTGGCTGACGATGCACAGATCACACAGCTGTTTGCTTCGCTGGGTGAGCAATGGGACGGTCTCGATGGGCTGGTGCATGCCATTGCGTTTGCGCCGCGTGAAGCCATTGCTGGCGACTTTCTCGAGGGCGCAAGCCGCGAGGCCTTCCGCGTAGCGCACGACATTTCCGCCTACAGCTTCATCGCGCTTGCGCGCGCAGCGCAACCGCTCATGGCCAACCGCCGCGCAGCCCTCCTCACGCTCAGCTACCTGGGCGCGGTTCGCATGGTTCCCAACTACAACACCATGGGGCTCGCCAAGGCCAGCCTTGAAGCATCCGTGCGTTATCTGGCCGAGAGCCTGGGTCCGCGCGGCATCCGCGTTAACGGCATTTCAGCAGGCCCCATCAAGACGCTTGCAGCAAGTGGCATCAAGGGCTTTTCCAGAATTCTCGATTTCGTTGAATCGCATGCGCCGCTTCGCCGCAATGTCACGATAGACGATGTTGGCAACGTTGCCGCTTTCCTGCTCTCCGAGCTGGCAGCCGGCGTGACCTCCGAAATCACCTATGTCGACGGCGGGTTCAGCCAGACCGTGGGCGGGATTGCCGACTCGCCGAATGAGTGAGCGGCAGAGGCCGCCCGCCGTCCTGCTTGAAGCGCTTCACAAGCGCTTCGGCGAACGGGTCATCCTGCAAAACCTCAGTCTGAGAGCCGAGCCGGGCGAACGCATTGCGCTGCTTGGCGAGTCGGGTAGCGGCAAGTCAACCTTGCTCAACATCATCGCCGGCCTGGAGCCGGCCGACGCCGGGCGGGTCGAGGTTGATGGCCAATCCCTGGTCGGGCTCGATGATGATCAGGCTGCAGCGCTTCGCCGCCAGCTGATCGGGTTTGCCTTCCAGGCATTTCACCTTCTCGCTCATCTCACGGTGCAGCGAAATGTCGCGGTGCCGCTGCTCCTCAACGGCGTGCGGCCCCTTGAAGCACTCGAGCGCGCAGCCACCCTGCTGGGCAGACTGGGACTGGGCACCCGCCTCGACTCACCGATTCGCGAGCTATCAGGGGGCGAGCAGCAACGCGTCGCCCTTGCTCGGGCGCTGGTGACCGCACCACGGGTGCTGCTCGCCGACGAACCCACCGGCAACCTGGACCCCACCAGCGCCCGTGCTGCGCTTGCGCTGATTACCGAACTGTCGGCGGAATCAGGCGCCGCACTGCTACTCGTTACCCACTCGCACGAAGCCGCAGCCATGGCTGATCGCCAGCTGGTCCTTCGTCAGGGTCGCCTAGAACCCGCGTGAGGCAGCCCGCCCATCCCCACCGTGCGCTTCTTCGCTGGCTGATCGCGGCCCACTGGCGAGAGGGCCCCGTCGCGATGCTGGCAGGCGCCTTATCGATTGCAGTCGGCGTCGCACTCGCGCTCGGCGTGCATTGGGTCAACCGCTCGGCATTAGCGGAATTTTCTGCCGCGATCGCTCTGGTGAACGGCGACGCGCAGGCACAGCTGGTGGGGCGAAGCGCTGATTTCGACGAGCAGATCTTCCTGCGCGTAAACGATATGCCAGGCATTGCGGCGGCGAGTCCGGTGGTCGAGTTCAAGGCCCATGCTGCCGCCCATGTTCAGCGCGGGGGCTCTTCAACGGGCCGAACGGCCGACGCACCCGAGCACGCGAAATCGAATGGCCCCGACCCGTCAACCCCGGTCACGCTTCGCGTACTGGGGATTGATCCGCTTCGCGCGGCACAGGTCACGCCCTCACTCCTGCCCTCGCTTGCAGACCAGCATCGCAATGACCCTGCAGCGCTGTTCGCTGACGATGCGGTGTTCCTCTCACGCTCGGCGGCCCGCGCCCTCAGGCTTGAGCCAGGGGATGATCTGCTCCTGCGCGTGGGCGCCCACCAGCAGCGCCTGCGTGTCGCAGGGAGCGTGGAAGGCGCAGGCGACGGCCAGCTGCTGGCGGTGATGGACATTGCCAATGCGCAGCAATACTTCGGCCGGCTGGGCAGACTGTCAAGAATCGACCTGCGCTTTCACGAACACGTTGATGCGGGCAGCGTGCGCGCCACCCTGGAGCCCATGCTTCCCATGCAGGTGCTGTGGAGCGTTCCCCAGGCAGCAGGGCAGCGCATGTCCAACCTGTCGCGCGCCTACCGCGTCAATCTCAATGTGCTCGCACTGGTGGCGCTCTTCACCGGCGCGTTCATCGTCCAGGCAACCCTCGCGCTGCGCGTGGCCCGTCAGCAGCATGACATTGCGCTGCTGGGCGTGCTGGGCGCCCCGCGCGGCTTTGCCGCACAACGCGTATTGATCGACGCACTGGCGATCGGCACGCTCGGCTCAGTCGCCGGGGTGCTCGCGGGTATGGCGCTCGCATCGGTCCTGCTGTCGGTCACCGGGGGCGACCTGGGAGGCGGCTACTTCGATCGCCGTGTGATCGCGCTCGCCGTCGACCCGCTATCCGTTGCAGCAGGTCTCACGGGAGGCATTGCCATCGCCCTCATGGGCGCGCTCACACCCATGCGGGCCGCGCAGCGCATCATCCCCGCACGGGCCCTGCGCGCCCGCTCCACCGAAAGCGTCCTCAGCCCGGCCGGACGTGCGCGCTGGGCCGTCCTCCTCGCAGTCATTGCACTTCTGCTGCTGGCAGCGCCGCCGATTGCCGACCTGCCGATCGCCGCCTATGCCAGCATCGCCCTGCTGCTTTGGGCCGGAGTCATGCTGACCGGCCCCCTGCTCGCGCCCTGCGCGCAATCATTGACACGGGTCGTGGAGCGACGCGGTTCGCCGCCGACAACCTGGCTCGCGCTATCGCGGATTGCCGGTGCACCCGGCAGCGTGGGCTCAGCGCTGGGCGGTGTGGTGGCCAGCTTTGCGCTCGCCAGTGCCATGGCCATCATGGTGAGCAGTTTCCGGGTCTCGGTCTCTGACTGGCTGGATCAGGTCCTGCCTGCCGACCTTTACGCCCGACTTCCGTCCAGCGCCGCGAGCGAGGGGTTTGATCAATCGATGCAGAACCAGATCCTCGCGCTGCCGGGCGCAAGCCTGGTCGAGTTTTCCAGGGTAAGCTCCATCCTGCTCGATGAGCGCCGCCCCGCCGTCGCACTCGTGGCCCGACCGCTCAACTTGGCCGGCGCCGCGGCACGCCTTCCGCTCACGGGAAAAACGGTTGCGGTTCCCGACAATCAAATCGCGGTCTGGGTGAGTGAACC
>Ga0172372_10006496_pt1 | contig 15934 bp, 17 predicted proteins | sample LakKiv5m_2_FD_114544 | JGI IMG/M metagenome (GOLD analysis project Ga0172372, IMG submission 114544) | Freshwater microbial communities from Kabuno Bay, South-Kivu, Congo - kab_092012_9.5m | ecosystem: Environmental > Aquatic > Freshwater > Lake | place: Democratic Republic of the Congo...
GGCCAAAGGGTTCATGTTGGTCACGGTATGTATCGGTTCAAAGAAGGCAAGATGTCGACGAGAAAAGGCAATGTCATTTGGTTGGAAGACGTTCTTAACGAAGCCAAAAGTAAAGCGGCCGGCTTAGCATCAGACAAGCAAGTGCTTGGCGAGGCCGAGATAGAAAAAGTCGCTTTTGGGGCACTTAAATGGTCTGACCTCAAGCGTTCAGCTCGTTTGGATGTGACTTTTGATTGGGATGAAATTATGACCATGCAAGGTAACTCCGGTCCTTATCTTCAATATACGTATGTGCGTTGCCAAAGTATCTTAAATAAAGCTCAAAACTTAGATATTGCGAAATATTCTGATCTATTAGTTAACCTTAAATCATATTCAGAAAACGCTCGACAAGGGGATTTGACTGCGGCTGAGGTAGATTTGCTGCGCAACCTTTCGACCTACTTTGAAGTAGTAGAAAAGTCGGCTCGTGAATATGCTCCGCATCACTTAACTACTTACCTTTTTAACCTTGCTCAAACTTTCAATCAGTTTTATGGAAACACTCAGGTTTTAGGTGGAGAAGAGGGAGTAGAGAAGTTCCGTTTAGCCTTAGTGGCTACCACAAGCTTAGTTTTGAAAAGAGGTCTGCATTTATTAGGAATTGAAGTAGTAGAAAAGATGTAAGGAGCACAGTAAAATACCCGCTATGTTAGAACACCAACTTCATCAACTCAAATCAGGTTTAACGGTAATTACAATTCCAATGCCCTCGGTTCAGAGTTTGACGGTGATGGCGCTCGCCAATACTGGCTCGCGCTACGAACAGCCCAGTCAATACGGTATTGCTCACTTTTTCGAACACATTGTTTTTAAGGGCACTGCCAAGTATCCAGAAGCACAAGATTTAGCTCAGGCCGTCGATAGTGTTGGTGCCAACTTCAATGCTTTTACTTCCAAAGAATATACTGGTTATTACGTCCAAGTAGCTTCCAAGCACTTTGACTTGGCACTTGATGTGGTTTCTGATATGCTTTTGACCCCACAACTTCGTCAGGAAGATATCGACCGAGAAAAGGGCGTGATCATTGAGGAAATGAACATGTATGCTGATATGCCTGCTTCTGATATTGGCGACCGCTTCGAAGAAATGGCCTTCTCAGGTAATGGTTTGTCTCACAAAATTGTTGGTACTAAAGACACTGTTAATAGTATTACTACTCAAAACTTCCAGGACTTTTTACAAACTTGGTATGGCTTGAATAATTTGGTGGTAGTTGTGGCTGGTGACGCTAATGTGGTTGGTAAAGCTCAAACATTGACTCAAATCGAGCAAATGTTTAGTAAGACTGGCAACAAACAATCGGAAATTAGTCATGAAAGACTTAACTCAATTTTGGCTGAAGATAAGGCTATTTTCGTTAACAAAAAAACCGAACAAAGTCATTTTACTTTTGGTTGGCCTTCAATTGAAAGATTAAGTACTAGACGCCATATTTTAACGCTCTTGAGTTCGATTATTGGTGGCAACATGAGCTCTCGTTTGTTCTCTGAAGTCAGGGAGAAACGCGGCCTTTGTTATTACGTTCACTCCGATCTGACTCAATATCACGAGGGTGGTTTGTTTGGTGGATCAGCTGGAGTTGACCCATCTAGAGTGGAGGAGGCAATTAAAGTTAGTTTGGATGAGTTTAGATTGCTAGCTAGTGGCGAGAAAAAAGTCACCGCCGAAGAATTAAAAAGAGCCAAGGAATACGTGATCGGCAAGACAGTCCTAGGTCTTGAAGACTCAGAGAGTGTAGCTCAGTTCTATGGTTTACGCCAACTTCTTCATGGTAAGGTGGAAAATCCAGATGATTTCATTGCTAAGATTCGTCAGGTTGAGTTAGAAGATGTTCAAAGCCTGGCTTCAGATTTGATTATACCTGGCCAATTGAGATTTGGTTTGATTGGCTCCTTCAATGAGGACAAAATTAGAGAGATTATTAAGAATTATTAATTAAAAGAAAGACGAACAATGAAAATGCAACGAACTGCCGTCTTAGTTAAGCCTGATGGTATGCAACGCGGCTTAATCGGCGAAATCATTAGTCGTTTTGAACGCAAGGGTCTTAAACTAGTTGGTCTAAAAATGGTCCAATTAACGGATTCTATGCTTTCAGAATGGTACACAGAGCACAAAGATAAGAGTTTCTTTGGTGATCTCAAAAGTTTTATGGGTCAAATGCCTTTAGTGGCTATGGCTTGGGAAGGTATTGATGCCGTTCCTGTAGTTAGAAAATTAGTCGGTACTACCTTGGGTAGAGAAGCAGAAGCTGGTTCAATTCGTGGCGACTTTGGTATGTCACAACAATTCAACTTGATTCACGCTTCTTCTAACGAGGGAGATGCTGAAAGAGAAATCGGAATTGTCTTCGACAAAAACGAACTTTTCGATTACTCAAACGTCATGCAAAGTGTGATTTACGCTGACTACGAGAGAAAGTAAACTTTTTATAAAAGTACATAAAAAATGGCTCCTTTTGTGAGGCTAATATTAGTGAAGGATTGAACTACGATTAGCCGAACGAGAGGAGCCATTTTTGGTGTCCCCACCAAGAATTCACAACTCGCTCGCATTGCTCGCTCGCTGTATTAGGCGGGTGCTCATGATATTCGCACTCGCCGGCAGAACTATTTTCGCCAGCTCAGAAAAGCTCATTTCAAATGATGGAAATACGCATTAAAAATACCAAAACAAGTTTGGCATTTTTAACACGTGTCCCCACCAAGAATTGAACTTGGATTTAGCGCTTAGGAGGCACTCGTTCTATCCGTTGAACTATGAGGACTTGATTAAATTTAGTCTGGCAATATTGTACCCGATTTTGCGAAATTTCTTACTTTAAATCGATAGCGTAAAGGTTGAGCGGAGATCCAGGACTGAAAGAAGTGGAAATCAACAGCTTGCTGCCATCTGGCCATGGGTAAACGAAGTGATCAGCAAATGGTCCTGAATAAATAGTGGTTTCGTTGGTGTTATCGTAATTTTTAAGATTAATTCTATTTTCGCCGGTAATAATTAAGTGCTTAGAGTCGGGCATCCATTGATAATTATTAGCGAAAAGAGGTGAGTAGTAACTGTCGAAATTAGCTGCAGTTTGGGCTGACGCAGTGGCTTGAAGCTTGAAGAAGGCACTGGGTGAAGTCTCAAGGCTTAAAGGAGTACGACTAAATAAATCTACAGCTAATAATTGCTTGGTAGCTGCAGATTGACTTGCTTGCTCGCCAACGAGGAAGTTTTTGTCCTCTTCGCGGTCATAGACATAAATTTTGCCGATTTCTAGAGTTCTAGATTCGGGTTGAGAGTTAGTCGCCAATACTGGTGGAATTAAATCAGTTGGAATAGTTGTTTTTTGTGTTGCAGTATAAAGAAGGCGCTTTTTATCAGGTGATAAGTAGACGTTTTGAGCTGAGCTGGTGGCAATTTGAACGACAGCTTCGGGAAACTTGCTCAAAAATTGTCGTTCTCTCAAGTAAATTTCTTCTTCCCAACTGGAAAGAATTTGCTCACTTTTGAATGAAACATCAGACGAGGTCTTTAAGTCATTAAGTTTGGTGGTCGAAAGCAAAACCTCTTTGCCTTTGGCAATTAACAAGATTTCACTACTATCAGGTGACCAAATATATTTGGCGTTCTCAAGGTCTAGGGTGGCCACGTCTTCAGCGATTTGAATTGCATCTCTTTGGAAGATAATCATCGGACTGGACATGTCTAAGATATATAAGCCATTCTTAGAAGTTGAAGTGGCGTCATTGGTATAAAAAACTAGCTTCTGACCATCTGGAGATGGCGACATATTTTTGGAGCCACTGAAAGTCAGAGGGGTCAAGCTAGGAACCACAGGAAAGAGTTGGGCATTGGTCTGGGTAACCAAAGCACCTTCAATTTTAAGATTTTTTTGCCAGGTGTGATAGCCTTCTTTTTGAATTTTGACTGAATAATCACCGGGTTTTAAATAAAGTGTGTCATCAGTAGCGGAGACTAATCGATCGTTGATGTAAACTTGAGCGGCTGTAGGGAAGGAGTTGGCAGCCAAAAGACCGGTTTCTTTAGATAAACCTTCTTTGGTGAAACGGTATTTTCCTTGAGCATATTGAATAGCAACCGCTGTGCCCAACAAAATGACCAAAGCTGAGACAATGGTATAAATTACTCTGGGATTGAATTTCACCTTCATACGTCTATTATATACTAACGTAAACGCAAATATCTTTATGAGTAGTAAAATTTTCTCTAAATTTGACAAACTGATTGGTTTGGATTTGGGAACAAGTCGAGTCCGTTTGTGGTCTCGTGATCAAGAAGTAGTTTTCAATGAACCTCCATGCATTGCCCTAAGTAGCCAGTCTGGTCAAGTTTTGGCAATTGGTTTTGAGGCAGCACAAATGGATGGCAGAGTAGGTGCTGACGTCAAGGTTGAGTGGTTCATGAACGAGGCTCAACTGACTGATGTTAATCTGGCCAAAGCTTATTTCAAATTGCTTTTCAAGAGGATTTATGGCGAGTTTGTGCTGATAAAACCAACGCTGATGTTTAGTGTCCCCACTGATTTGCCTAAAACCAAAAAAGAACTATTTTCTGAAATGTTTTATGAGTTAGGGATGGGGGAAGTTTATACAGTTAGTCAAACTTTAGCTGCTGCCATTGGCTCTGGCGTGCCGATTGCCGATTCCTCAGGTTGTTTTTTACTCCAGCTTGGCGCTGGTTTAGTCGAAGGGGCGGTTATTTCACTTGGCCGAGTGGTGATCTCTAAGTCGAGTTTTCAAGCCGGAGATTATTTGGCTGCTAAAATTGCTTGGGAAGTCAAAAAGGAAACTTTGGTGGAGTTACCAGATTTAGCTATCGAAAAAATCAAACAATTTATTTCCTTGGATGAAAAAGATAAGCGTCAAATCACAGTAACAGGTCACGATCTCAAAAAGCGTATTCCTAAAGAAATAACGTTGGATAACAGTTTTTTCTTGCCGCTTTTGAAAAAAATTGTAGCCAAAAACCTAACTTTACTAAATCAGATTTTGGCCAAGATTCCTCCAGAATTGACGACAGATATTGTTGACAAAGGTTTGCTTTTATCCGGTAGTTTGGCACAGCTTAGAGGTCTGGATGAGTATTTAACGGGGGAGCTAAAAATTGCTGTGGCGATTGTTGATGATCCTGAGTTGGCGGTCGTTAAAGGAACGGGTATGATTTTGGAGAATTTACAATTATTTAAGGCTAGCTTAAGTTATGTCGATTAAACTCATTTCACTTAATATCGAAGGTAATAAACATCTAGAAGACCGAGTCTTGCCGTTTTTATTGGAGAGAAAACCTGAGGTGGTGACGCTTCAAGAAGTTTTTTTATCAGATGTGCCTAAAATTGAAGAAGCGCTGGGAATGAATGGGATTTTTATTCCGATGGCTGACGTAAATTATGAGAACGAGCATTTGCCGGCTAGAGGTTTGTGGGGAATTTTGCATCTAACCAAGCTTAACGTTGTCGAGGCAAGTTATCACTATTACTACGGTGTTGAAGATGAAATTCCCAAATTTTTTGCCAATCAAGATCCTAATTCAATGAATCGGGTTTTGGTCTGGCAAGTGGTAGAAAAAGAAGGCAAATTTTATCGTTTTGCCACCACTCACTTCACTTGGTCAAAGGACGGGTTAACAATTGATTTGCAGAAGCAAGCTTACCAAAGTATGAATGAAATTCTAAAAACATTCCCCGATGTTGTTTTGACAGGTGACTTCAATGCTCCTCGAGGTAGAGAAATTTTCACCAACTTATCTCAAACATACACCGACAATATTCCCCAAGATTTGACCACTACGATTGACAACAACTTGCACAAAGCCAAGGCTAACATTCAATTTGTGGTCGATGGCTGTTTCACTAGCGGGGAATACACAGCTTCTGAAGTTGAAGTTGTTGATGGTGTGAGTGACCACATGGCGGTTGTTGCCACCATCAGCAAGCTATAAAGATTGAGCCAATTCCTTGAATTGGTTGCCTCTGTCTTCGTAATTCTTGAACATATTGTAGCTAGCGCAGGCAGGGCTTAATAAGACAACATCGTTTTCCTGAGCTGTTTCATGAGCTCTGGCGATGGCTTCTGCCATGGAATTAGCAAAATAGTGATTGGTAGAAAGGTGGCCGTTTGGGTCAATTTTTAAAATGCTGTTTAAGATTTTTTCCCCAGTCGTTGGGAAGAGAATTAAATATCTAAGGTTAGCTTTGATAATTTCTTCAGCTAAGTGGTCGAATTCCACTCCTTTTTCTGAGCCACCGGCAATTAAAACAATCTTTTGTCCAGCAAAGGCGTGAAGAGCGGCAACGGTTGCTTCTGGAGCGCTCGAGGCTGAGTCATCATAATATTTGACGTTATTATGCGTAGCGACATGCTCCAGGCGGTGGCTAACCGGAGTAAAGCTAGCAATAGATTCCGCGATTTTTTGGTCAGTTACTCCTAGTTGGCGAGCGATTAAGACCGCAGGCATGGTGTTATAGATATTGTGTTCACCGACTAGTTTGGAATCGGTAGTTTCAATAAAATCAACTAAATCGGTATCTTTTAATGAAAAATGATAGTGCTTGCCTTGGCTAAGCTCAGCCATTTTTCTGGCAGTTTTAGAATCCTCATTAAAGAAAACTAAGTCATCAGCTTTTTGGAAGCGACAAATAGCAGTTTTGGCTTGGAAATAGTCTTCAAAAGTAGGGTAGTAGTCGAGGTGATCAGGAGAAATGTCTAAAACTACCGCAAAGCTAGGACTAGTGTTGAGGTCAGCCAATTGGTGGCAAGACATTTCTAAGACAAAAGTATTTTGTTTTTGAGGGTCGGCTTTTTCTAAAAGTCGAAGCGGAGGTACGCCAATGTTGCCAGCAAGGTAAACATTTTCCAAGTTATTTTTGAGCACATGGTAAATCATGGAAGTGGTAGTGCTTTTGCCCTTGGTACCAGTAATGCCGATTGTCAGTGGTTTGACTTTGAATTCTGGAAGTAAATCGAAGAAGAGTTGAGTATTGGAATAAAGTTTGCTTGTTTGCAGATCTAGTTGATATACCTCTGTGAGAACTTTGTGGGGAATACCTGAGGTTTTGAAGACCACGTCAAATTTTTCTTGTCTGACTTGTTCTGCATTTTGGTATTTAAGGTGGGGGTTTTGTTTCAGTAAGCTAGTCCAAGCTACATCTAGCTGAGTAAGATCTTTCTGGTCGGTAAGGGTAATGCTGGCTTGGGGAAGATGCTGGAGTAAAAACTCAACCGTGCTCAGGCCCTCTCTAGCCATGCCAATGATCAAAATATTTTTTTGATTAAATAAGGAAAGTTTCTTGGTGAACATACTTTAAGATTCTAACAAATTGTTCTGGCAAGGAGTGATGCTCGTTGAAGGCTATCATAACCTCATTTGTTCTGTGATCCAAATTTTGTTCGTTAGGCAAAACTTCTTTAGCAAACTTTTCTGATATCTTACTTAATGTTTTGTTATATTGTTTATCCTTTTGATAGCACAGATATAGCGCCACTAAGCTCTCTTCATGCGTTCCAACACAGTCCAGGGGTTTTTGGTGAGAGTAGCCGATTAGTTCTTTGGCAGTGTTCCACAAGTTTTTATTATTTAATAGATTGATACCAAAAATATCAGTCAAGGTGGTCTCATCTAAATAAGGATAGAGAATAATGTAGGCGAATAAGCACTTTGAACATTCCCCACACCAGCTATTAGTTTTTTGGTTGCGATTACAACTTTTAAAAATAGGGAAGTATTGGGGCGAATTTGAAAAGAGTTTGGCAATTTGGAGCTCATAAAGTGGTCTTAAGAATGAAAAGTACTCGACGCTTGGTTGCGGTAAATACTGATGAGCATAGTTGCTGAAGTTTTTCTCGAGTTCATAGCTTTTGGAGTATTGGTGGTTAATCGGATGATCCAGATAGCGAACGCTTTCTTCGTTGGAGCTTCTTTCATTGGATAAAACCACGTACTTGATGCCAAAGATTTGAGCAATAATGCTAGTCAAGAAGGCCAGATATGAGGAAAATGGAGTGTGACCATTGAGATAACCTGATTTATTTAACTCTAGTAGAGTAGAATCTATCTTTCTGGTGGCCGTAATAACGGGTAAATCTGGATTTAAGGCTATAGTTTCCTTGACCGCCTCGATAGGATTGAGGGCAAAAATAGTGATTGGTTCTTGGAAATTAGTCTTGAGAAGCTCGAGGGAAACAAGGGAATCCTTGCCTCCTCCTAGAGGTAAAAGACATCCAGTCAGGTCTTGTTGATCAATATCTTTTGGCTCATTGCTTGACTGATTATCTTTAATAAAAGACGTGAAAAAAGGATTGCTAAATCTTACAAAATCAGGTTTTGTAAAGTCAATTTGGTTGACATAAAAAAACTCACCCATGCCCTTGATGAGAAGGTCATGCCAAAACGAGATCTGGTCAGCGTTTAATTCTGCCACTTCTATGGAAATTTCCTCTGGTGCAGCAGCTTTCCAGTATGAAAATAACTCAGCTAAACCAAGATGAACGGCGTAATTGTTGAGTGCATGGCTCGAGAGAGCAGAGTAGAGATGCTCTGGAATTTGATGAATCGTAACTTGAGCTTTAAAGAAAGTTTCAGGTTCCAAAACAAAGTCAGCAAAGAAAGTAAGCTCAGATTCTTCGTAAGTGTGACTTACCTTTTTGAGGTTGATTTTGGAGTGCTTTTTTCTCAATTCATCAATCCGCATAGGTTTATTATAGACAGATTTTTTTGTTTTAGGTTGTAGGATAGTATGTTTGAAGTAATTATTAATATTTAATCTGGACAAAAATTGATCAAAATATCTGAAAAGGACAAAGATTGTTTTGTAAACTTATTTACTGGCGACGGTTGCAGGTGAACCGGTTTTGGTATTGTTACGCCTTTTTTAAATTTGAAAAATAAAAAGACGAAGAAAATCCAAACCAACAAATCGTTAAAATTGTTTTGGGTTTGTGGTTTTGGCAAAATTGGAGCTTTGTGACAAAAAAGTGTAAAATTAAGGCAATTCGCTTAGGGTGAGCTACGCCTAGGCCTCAAGTAGAGAAAAAGATGAAAATGGAAGAAAAGACTGATAAATCATTTCAATTTCGTGATAAATCTGTTTTTAGCAACGGAAAGTCTGAATTGCTAACTTTGGTCAAAAATGTCCTAAATCAGACGAAAAAGCCATTTTTGATCTTTACTCCAAATCCCGAACAGTTGGTGTTGGCCGAGAGTGATGAACGCTTTGATCTGGAGCTGAAACAAGCCGATCTTCTTTTGCCTGATGGTGTCGGCCTAATGTGGGCGTCTTCTTTTTTGAGCAATGAGGCAAATCCGCCAATTGCTGAGCGTCTGCCGGGAAGGTTAATCGTTGAAGATTTGCTCAAAATAGCAAAAGAACAAAAATTGTCGGTTTTGGTAATTGGTGGTCGTGACTATACCCACGAAGAGTTTTTTACTGTTAACAGTCAAAAAGTTTTTTGGACGGTTGGCTACTTGGATGTTAACAATCCAACCGATGGGGAAGAAATGTTGATCACAAGTTTGGTAGAAAAAGTTAAGCCCGATTTGGTCTTTGTTGCTTTTGGTGCGCCGCAGCAAGAGCGCTGGCTTTTGACCCATTTGCCTTTATTGACTAAAAACCAAGTTAAGGTTGGTATGGCGGTGGGTGGAACCTTTGATTATTTGCTGGGCAAGGTGCCAACCCCTCCCAATTGGGTGGCAAAAATGGGCTTAGAATGGCTTTTCAGGCTAATTACCCAACCTCACCGTTTTGGTCGTCAGCTAAAACTTTTGAATTTTGTCTGGTTAGTTTTGGAAGAAAAGTGGCAAGCTTCTTAGCGTTAACTCTGTAGGTTCAGCTCATAAAACTAGGCTTTAACAAACAAAAATGGCAAGTCAAAAGACTCGCCATTTATTTTTATGATCGTAGTGTCGATTACTCGGATTCTGTTTCCCCGGTCATACCAAGCAACCAGAGAACAGCTTCTTTTTTGTAGCGTCTATCTCCACGAGAATTAATTCTGATTGCTGGAAGTTTCCCTCGTTTGCCCCAACGCTTGATAGTCAAAGGTGAGACCCGGAGTAAATCAGCCACTTCGCGGACAGTGAGAAGGTCGGGTAAGTTTTTGATGTCTAGTTTGCTAGCATCGTCCACTCGGCCGGTTTTCTTGTCGTCGGTGGTATTTAGATCTGGCATGAGATGAAATTTCCCTCAAATAATTAATAATATATCTGGTGAGATAATAGAACAAACTTACTTCTATCTATACTAAAAGTAGCAGAGTATTCTCAACTGGGTCAAGGGTTAGTTTGATATTTTTGGTCTTGCAAGACACTCGAAGGTATAGGTTTTTAGTTTAATTGGATTATCCACAGTAACATCCGATAACTTTTTTAGTTACAGCCCATATTATTTTGATGTGTATAGATTGTGGATCAAATGAGGAAATTTGCTCTGGGCAACAAAAAACCGCCCCTTTCGAGGCGGTTTCTCATTTCTAAACTAAGAAAGAAGTTATTTGAGTTCAACAACACAACCAGCTTCTTCGAGTTTTTTCTTAGCGTCTTCAGCAGCAGCTTTGTTAGCAGCTTCGAGGACGGTTTTTGGAGCAGATTCGACGAAGGTTTTAGCTTCACCAAGACCTAATTCTGGTTTGATCAAACGGACAGCTTTGATAGCGCCCAATTTGTTAGCACCAGCGTCTTTTAAGACGACGTCAAATTCAGTCTTTTCTTCGACTGGAGCGGCAGCAACAGCTGGACCAGCAACCATGGCCATAGGAGCAGCAGCACTGACACCAAATTCATCTTCTAAAGCTTTGACTAGGTCAGCAACTTCCATTAAAGAGAGAGCTTTGACACTGTCAACGATTTTTTGCAGATTATCTGCGAGTTTCTTGTCTTCAGACATATTTTCCTTTCAAGAATTTACTAATTATTTTTTATCACTAATAGCCTTGAGGGCATAAACCAAATTTCTTGGAGTAGCTTGGATGACGTTAACCAATCCATAAGCTGGACCTTGAAGTCTGGAAATAAGTGTAGCGATAAGTTCGTTTTTGCTTGGAAGTTTACTTAGAGCTTCAACTTCTTCTGGTGAGAGGATTTTGTCATCCATAACACCTTGTTTGATTTTGAGTTTGTCACTATCTTTGTGGAAAGTGAACAAAGCTTTGACGGCAGCAACAGCATCTTCGTAAGAGAAGACGATAGCATTCATACCTGAGAGTGACTCAGTAACTTTACCTTTGCCGATAGCGATATCCATCAAAGTATTTTTGGTGACTAAAATTTCACCGCCAGCTTGAGCAACACTGGAACGAAGGGTCACCTGATCATTAGCGGTAGTGCCAGAGTAATCAATCACTACAGCTGATTTAGCTTTAGCGAGTTTCTCTTGGAGCATGGCCACCTGATCTTGGTTTTGTTTATTTGGCATGTCTTTTTGTACTAATAAATAACTAATTAAATAAATGCTTTTCTTGTTCGATCGATCGTGATTCAATCCTTCATCAATATCAATCTCACAAGACAAACATTTATTACTTAAGAATTTTTTCGAGTGAAAATCTAAGGTCAGGCTCAGGGGAGTGACTGTTGTAGATATCCTCGGCGTGACTTGTTTTGATGCGCGCTGTCTTAAGATAAAGGAAATTATATCATAAACTTGAGTAGAGAACAGGAGCAAACATGGAAAATTTGAGCCTTGCCCGGTGGTTGTGGCCACCGGGTAGGGTTGTGTTCAATTGTCACTTGCTCGTTTTCTTGAACTCCTGATGGCAGTTCCATATCATTAATCCACTGCCGGTGTTGGTATTAATCGAGTCATTTAAGGTACAGGCAACATCAAGTATAACGACAAGTACGATTGGGTGGACGCCTCTTACAGCGTATCAGAATCAAGCCGGTGGTAACCCATATCAACACCATCTTCATTCAAGGAAAATATTGGATCGAGGCCGATATTATAGAACAATTTATGCTATAATACAAGCAGGCCTAATCTGATTTTCAACGTAAATGCGTATCCAAGGAGGTTTCACTTTGGTACAACGCGCACTCGTGTTGAAGTTTGGCGGGTCGGCAACGACCAATCAAATAGGGTTGATTCCAATTTATGTGTCTGATTTTCTTTCAGCACTAAAAGTGGATTTAACGAAGCTATTTGAAAAAGCAGTATTCGTAGTGGGTGGCGGAGTTCGGGCTCGCAAAGAGCTTTCGCTCAATGGTCCCAATGGTGCATTGGCTATAACCAGAGAGCACGCCAAACAACTGGGTCAAACTCTGCGAGGCATGGGTTTACCCATAAGCCTTAACGTGCCAACTGCTACCGATAAGCTGCGTCAACAGATAGAAGAAACAAGCTTTGGAGTGGCAGTGGGTGGACTGGAACTTGGTCAAACAACTGATGCTGTTGCAATGTCGGCTGCTCAGATTTTGAATGATTTGCGATATGAAGTGTCGATCGTGGTACTATCAAACGTGCCAGCGATTTACACGTCTGATCCAAGGCTAGATTCAGAAGCCAAACAGATTGCTGTAGCAACAATAGTGCAGCTGGTCGAAATGGGTGTTTTAATTGATGACCCAAAGGCTTTTAAGCACGGCATGAACGTGCCGCTCGACCCGATTGCTGTTTTTCGCTACAAGACTTTGGACCATCATCCGCTCTTTTTCGCTGGAGCGAGTGATATAGAGGGGGTCAAGAAATTTTTGACTCAAAGCGATACTACAACCGGTACACTTATCAAGCAAGGTAGTAACATATGTTTGAGATAGGCTGTACCAATTAACAAATTAACAAAAAATGACCAGTCTTCAAATGCTGGTCATTTTTATATCTTGTCGATTTTTAAAGCCCAAGAAGGCCAGAGAGGTCATTGGATCTATGAACTAACAATGGTTGATAGAACTTTAGCTTGTGCCGAGAAGATTAAGGAATTTTTTGATCGAGACGACCGATTTATTTCAGACTTGGTTTTTATGATTGTAGTTGGCGATATTGGCAAAGCCGGACCAGTTCCTGGTGATCAAAGTTCTTCGGCCAAAGTTGTGAGCCGTATTTATAATCAGGCCATTTTTCATGGCGCGCACCAAACTTGGTTAAAATCATGTGACCCTAATACTTTCCCTGCAGAATTAGACCAAGCAATGGTTAGAGCAGTTTTTCACCGAGGAACAATCATTACTGGTGTTAAAAATGATGATGAAGCCAAACAAAGAGCTATAGACACCGCCGTAAATATTGCTCACACAGAAATACAAATCCTAAATCTCTATTCTGATTGACTCACTAGGTTTTGATATTCTTCAATGTCAAATTGTGGCAGAACTTCTTCCAAAAATTTAATGATCACTGCTTGTTGAGCATGGTTGAGTTCATTAAAGGCTAATGTGGGAGTGGGGATCACTTCCAGAACTTGATAAACGGAAGCTGGGACAAAAGTGTTATCAGTGCTCATCAACTTGATCGCCAAATTTGCAATATAGCTCGGTAAAGCTTCTTGCGCGACGCCAAGTTTTTCTCTGTGTGTAGCCATCGACAAAAGTATAAAGCAAAAAAATAAATTTCTACTGGTAAAAATATTAAAAAAACACTGATGTAAAGATAAATTTTCTCAAGATGAAATCATGAAAAATTCGTGAGATGATAAAGGTTCACGCAAGTAGGGTGGAGAAAAATATGACAACAAATCGCTTTTCCAAGATTGCCAGATTGGAGAATAGAATTAGCCATAATGAAAAGTACATGCAGTTGCATTTTTCTTTGGCAGAACCTTTTGCTCAACCTTTTCTTGCCGGCCAATATGTTTCTATAAAAATAGGTGAGCGACAAGACCTGAGGTCGTACTCGATTTGTAGCTCCCCATCTTCTCTTGACGGCTTTGATCTCCTGATCGATGTGACGCCACACGGTATTGGCACAACTTTTTTACAAAATTTGGCGATCGGGGCTGAGATTGAGGTTTTGGCTCCACTTGGTAAGTTTGTTCTTAAAAATGACGTCTTAGATAGACCAATTGTTTTGATTGGATCTGGATCTGGCATTGCTCCCTTAATGAGCATGTGTCATCATTTTTTGGAAAATATGCACGGCACACATTTAATGCAGCTTTTATGGGGTGAGAGGTTTTCCAAAGATTTTATCTGGCTCGATACGTTAAATAGACTGCAGCAAGAGCATAGTAATTTTAAGTTTTTGCCGACTGTATCTAGACCAGCTGATAGTGATCCTTATCCTCAGGGTCGGGTAACCGACGTTCTTAATTCTTTGCAACTTATCCCAAGTACCAATTATTATCTGTGTGGTAACAGATCGATGATTGAAGATGTGAGTAAATTTTTATTTGACAAAGGGGTTTGGGAGAGTGAAATTTTTTACGAGAAGTTTTATTAAAAAGTTGTAGCGATTTCTTTCATGATTGTTGACCTTGGTCGGTTAATACTTGAGGCATTTTTCCACCTTCTTTAATAAATCTAATCGAAAGACTATTTACGCAGTGGCGTTCATTAGTAGATGTGAAGTTTTCACCAGTAAAAACATGACCTAGGTGACCATCACAACTTGCACATCTAATTTCGATTCTTGATCCGTTGGAGTCGGGAATTCTTTTGACAGCGCCAGGGAAATTTTCATCAAAAGCTGGCCAGCCACAACCAGCATCAAACTTGGTTTTGGATGAAAATAGGGGAGCGTTGCAACGTCGGCAAATAAATATTCCAGGCTCATAAAAATCATCATACTCACCTGTAAAAGGTCTTTCGGTACCCTTGTCTTCAATCACGTTTTTTTCTTCTGGAGTTAGGTTGTTATATGGCATCAACAATATTTATTTTAGCTGAAAAACCGCCATCGCAACTCAGGTGCGAATTCTGGGTTAGGACGGATAAAAAAATGTAAGGGAATCTGGTAACACTTTTTTTAAAGTCTTGGCGGAAGTGGAGGGATTCGAACCCACGAAGCCCGAAGGCTCACGCTTTCCAGGCGTGTGCAATTGACCACTATGCGACACTTCCTCAATTTGAGAACTAGATTATAACATTGCTTGATCTGTTTACTCACTAGGGGTTTGATGTGAATCCATTACACATTGTGAACTATGTTATACTTAAATTAATGATAAGAAATTTTGTTCGTCACTCCATGAAGAATACCTGTCTCCAAATTACCTTGGACCAGTGCGGCGTGTCGTAAACAAAATAAATTAATAATAAAATACAACACCCCGCACCAAACCAAGCGGGGTTTTTTAATTCTAGAGGGGTAATTACTCTAGGCAGAAAGGAAAACATGCTAGGTGCAGAAAGTGTGCCCTATAGCAGGAAAGCATTAGAAAACTTAGCCCAAGCTTTGGGTGTTGATACTGCTGTAATTTGGTACAACCCAACCACCAATCGCATTGACCTGAAAGAAACTGCCAGACATGATGAAGATCACGAAGAATGGATGGAGGAGATGGAAGAAGAGGATTAATTGATTTTTAATCAGCTTTAAATCCGCGTGATATACTATCAACCATGCTTAGACAGAAATTTTTTTCAGCAACTACTACCACCCAACTTTGTTGAAGGAGGTTTGTAGTGGCCGGAAAAGCACAAAACCTCCCGAAAGGGAGGTTTTTTAGTTCTAGCTGGTTTTTGGGTATAGATAAAACTTTGACCAATAAATAAAAACCTTTATAAAAATTAAAATAGAAAGTTGAACATATAGTTGCGTCAATTCATTCTTGTTGGAAAAACCCGAATTACGCTTAAAATTCGGTTAGCCTGATTGGGGATGATGAGTTATGATTGACACTAGAAAAATCACTATGAAAAAAGAAAACCAAGAATATCTTTGGAAGTTAAGACATTCCTGCGAGCACGTACTCACTCAGGCGATGCATCGCTTATATGGTGCAGATAAAGTAGTAATGGCCA